>ERZ1026876.239-NODE-239-length-35479-cov-10.037432_pt1 | contig 35479 bp, 41 predicted proteins | sample MGYA00380168_ERZ1026876 | MGnify/ENA primary metagenome ERZ1026876 (study PRJEB33269, sample SAMEA4719804) | human gut metagenome | biome: human-associated habitat; feature: organic feature; material: feces | place: Cameroon | collected 2013-10 ... | reverse complement strand
CTATGAAGGGGAGGGCGGGGCTCATAGGTAGCGCGGCCCGGTACGAATATGTCCATTCCCCCAGCGAACATAAAAATAAATTCTCTCCCCGCCCCAAATATCCATGCAAAATGAAAGAAAACGCGGGATTGTATCATAAGCAAGAAACAAGAGTGCATACCCCCCCTATGAGGGAACTACCGCAAAAAATGCAAAGGCTCCCTAAAAAAATAAAATTTTGAAATTTTGAGTATCCCGGCGCGGGTGTCAGTTTGAAAACCTCCTCTGACTATGGGACTAGGGCCGTCCGCTTCAAGACCCAGCGGCCACAATACAAAGCGTTCTGCTACGGCAGGGCGCTTTTTTATTTGCCCTTGTAGCTCAATGGCAAGAGCCTTGGTGTGCCGGTTCAAGTCCGGCTGAGGGCAAAGTCTGGGTCGCTCCCACCGGTGAAAGCCCGGCGCAGGAAACGCGATAGATAACCTGACACATCGGAATCAGCGACGGTGCACAGCCCGATACGACAGGGCGCATACCCGATTGCACACCGATTTTGAAAGCGGAGAAGTTCGGGGACGTTTTGACGGTGACATCGAGAAAACCGTTCGGCATCTGCTTGTGCGGACTCCGTTACTGACGCAGTTACGCATTGCCGGAACCCATAACATCAAAGCAGAGACCGCGGGTAAGCGCGCGGAATACAAGTGCTGCTGAACTACGTTGCGGAATTGCTCCCCGCAACGGGTGAGACCGGCATAGCATAAACCGGTAGGGCGGGTATGGGGAATTTTGAGGTAGAGAAATGGATTGCAGGTTTGATTTTGAGATTTACGGGAAATCATTCTTTCTGTTGCCGTCGCTTTCGTTTTTGCGTAACAACATGGTGTATGCGGTACCGAACTTTGCAATCCGTTTTGATTGGCTGGTTTTCCACGCAAGACTTTTGCTGCTGAAAGCGGGGTGATATGTTGACGCTGGAAGAGATGCGGGAACTTGAGCGCGAGGCGTGCAGGAAAGACCCGGTGTATTTTTGCGAAACATATTGCCACATTGAGGATAAGGACGCTGACGAGCTGATACAGTCGTTTACGCTGTGGGATGGGCAAAAAAAAGCACTGGTCGTGTTTGCCGAGAACCGGCTTGTTTGCGTGCTGAAAGCGCGTCAGTTGGGCTTTACATGGCTGGCGCTGGCAGAGGTGGCGCGGCTTGTGGCGTTGAACACAGGCCGTACCGCGATTGGCTTGAGCCGGTCAGAGGACGAGGCCAAAGAGCTTGTGCGCCGCCTTGCGGTGATACTGCGGTACATGCCGGGGCTTATCCGAGAGGTGGACACGCCGGGCGGCAGCGTTGCGGGCTGGACAGGGCCGGTATTCTACAAAAGCACAATGCAGGTGGTTGTGATGTGGCCGGACGGCCCGGAGAGCGTGTTTAAGGCGTTTCCGTCAAGCCCTGCGGCAGGCCGTTCGTTTACCGCTGACTTGATCGTGATAGACGAATGGGCGTTCCAGCAGTACGCAGAGGAAATCTGGCAGGCGGCATACCCGGTTATCAACAGACCGTTCGGCGGGCGGGTTATCGGGCTGTCAACCATCAAACTTGGCACGCTGTTTGAGGAAATCTACACAAACCCAGGCAACGGTTTCGCAAAGCTGTTTTTGCCGTGGAGCACAGACCCGCGCCGCAGTGAGAAGTGGTACGCACAGACTGTCGCTGCGCTTGGCGAGGATAAAACGATGCAGGAGTACCCTGCAACTGAAGAAGAAGCGCTCTCCGCCCCCGGAGGGCGCTTTTTTAGTGAGCTTGACAAAGATACCCACTTGGTCGATGCACCCCCTACAGGGCCGCTAAGACGCTATGTGACGATTGACTATGGCCTTGATATGTTGGCGGCACTTTGGATTGCTGTTGACACGCAGGGCCATGCAACGGTGTACCGGGTGGACGGCGGGCCGAACAAGACGATAGGTGAAGCGGCGGACTTGATTTTGCGCGATTCTGCCGAGGAAGAGATAGACATGTATCTTGCACCACCTGACCTGTGGAACCGAAGTCAGGAAAGCGGCAAGAGCCGCGCACAGCTGTTCAGTGAGGCGGGATTGCCGTTGGTGCAGAGTTCCCGAGACTTTCCGGCAGGATGCGCGGCTATGAAACAATGGCTGCGCAAGGATGAGAAAACCGGAAAAGGGTATCTGACGTTTTACAAGCCGGGCGAGCTATGGACGTGCATGACGAAGATACAGAAGGATGATAAAAACCCCGATGTGTATGCGAAGAACCCGCACGGCCTGACGCATTACCCGGACGCATTACGCTATTTTTGCGTTTGGTGGACAAGCCCGGCGAAAAAACCTGTGAATATACGAAAGAGGCCGTGGACGGTGGACATGTACGAGGATTACAAGAACGCCAGCCCGAAAGACCGCAAAATGCTGATTGAGAAATGGGGGAACCCTGCATGAGATGCCCGACTTGCGGCGTGGAGTGCCGCGTGGATTCCAGCACGGAAGTGCTGAAATTTATCTGCCGAAGCAAGCAATGCCCGCGATTTGGGCAGGTTGTGGGGGAGCTGGCACCGGGAAAAGCGGTGCAGAGGGTGAGTTACCCGGTGAATGACGGCGGGCAATAAGATTTGCTTTGCCCTCATCCGGCCCTGCGGGGCCACCTCCCCCCCTCGGGGGAAGGCAGGGAAATTACGATAGAAGAAGCGTCTACCCGAAAGGGTAGGCGCTTTTTTTATACAAATTTTTAGCCGGCGGGCGTTGTACGCGGAGGAACCTATGGACGAGTTTGAAAACGGCGTGACCGCTGGCGTAGCCGACCAGATTGACGACAACCCGACAGAAAATGTGGAAACTGTGGAAAGTGAAGTGGAAAGTGCCGCCCAAAACACGGAAACTGCCGCAGAACCGGAAATTCCAAACAATGTCTGGGCCATTGCCCGCCAGCGCAGCGAGCGAGAGGCACAGCAGCGTGTGGACAGACAGTTTGCACAGCGTTTTGCCGGGTTCAAAAATCCCGAGACCGGCGCGCCGGTCAAGACGATGCAGGACTATTTCGCCGCGCTGGACGCCCAGAACAAGATTACCCGGCAGCGTGCCATTGAGCAGGCCACGGCGAACCAGACAGCGGAACAGAGAGCCGCGTTGCAGCGCCTTATCGACAACGACCCGGAGAAGGCACAGCTGAAAGCCGAGATGGAGGAGCTGAAAGCCGCCAGAGTCAACGACGAGGCGCAGGCAGCGTTCAATGCTGACTTTGTCGCGCTGCAAAAAATTGAGCCGAGCCTGAAAACCACCGCAGACCTTGCCAAACTTGAAAATTTTGACAAGATGGTCGAGCTTGTGCAGAGAAACGGGCTGGACATGGTGACCGCTTATAAGGCGCTGAACTATGGCAAGGCCGTACAGAGCGGCACGGAGGCAGGACGGCAGGCGGCCATCAATGCGGCAAAAAGCAAAGGACACCTGGCCGCGCACGGCGGTGCCAATATGCCGGGCAAGGAAAAGACCATGAGCAGCGGGATGCTTGCGAAAGCGCATGAGTATTTTCCTGACAAGAGCGATGAGGAGCTGCAGAAGCTCTACAACTCGATTTGATTTTTTGTGTAAAGGAGACTGACTATGGCAGCTATTTTTAGCAAGGCAAGCGGCCTTGCCAATGATTTTTGGAATGAGTGGGCTGACCTGCTCACCATGAAAATGAAGGACACAGACAACGAGAAAAACAACGATGACGAGCTTGTCAATGCGCTGTTCAATGTCAAGAAGTCCAAGCGTTTCGGCGAGAAGATCGCAGGTATGTCTACCTTCTCCAACTTTGATCTGGTCGATGAGGGCGCGTCCAGCCCGCTGGATGATTTCGGCGAGGTTGAGCCCAAACTTATCCAGCATTCGGAGTTCAAGAAGGCGTTCCGCATCACCAAGACGATGATCGAGGACAATCAGTTCGATATGGCCGCTGCCCGCGCTGCAGCCTATGTACGCGCCTACAAGCGCAGCCGTGCTGTGTTTGCTTCCAGCGCACTGACCAGCGCTGCCGCGACCTTTACTTACGGCGCAAAGACCGGGCTGGATTCCACCACCGCAGACGGCAAGGCCCTGTTTGCCAAAGATCATACCGGCAAGACCGGCGTTGCCGCGCAGAGCAATGTGTTCACCAATGCGCTGGGCACCGATGACGCGATGTTGAACAAGCTGGCGAATGTCGGTTTCAACTTCATGAATGCCTCCGGCAACCACATGGGCTATGTGTTTGACACCATCATCCTGCCTGCTAACCGCCCCGAGATGATCGTGCTGGCAAAGAAGATCGCCAACAGTGACCAGCAGGTCGGCAGCAACTTCAACGATGTGAACGTCAACAAGGGCATGTGGAAGCTGATCGTTGACCACCATTGGCAGGCTGCTGACGAGACGAACCCCTATATCATCATGAGTTCTCAGGCCAACAAGGACCTGCTGGGCAATGTGTTCTATGACCGTACCGCGATGGAGACCTTCCAGAATGTGGACACGATGACGCAGGATTTGATCACTTCCTGCCGTGGCCGTTTCAGCGCCGGTTTCGGAGATTGGCGGCACGTTATTTTGGGCGGCGCTACTGCTGGCAGCACGCTGACCTAAGGCGGTGCAGCATGGTTCCTAAAGGATTGAAAATCGGGGACACCTTTGAGGACGGCAAGCGGCTGTATGTTGTGGAGGCCGTGAACGGGGACGGGACGTATTATTCTCGGGCGGTAGAGAAATCCCCCAGACCTGCGGCCACCTCCCACGCAAGCGATGAGAGCAAGGGAAAACGGCGAACCAAGAAGCAGTAATTTTAGCGGCTCTGCTACGGCAGGGCCGCTTTTTTATCACATTTGCGGGGGCATGACCCCACAGGAGTGACGATATGAAGAAAGACGATAAGCAGACAAAAGACCTTGAAAAATGGCAGGGCAAGCTATCCAGCGCGAAATCCGCATACAGTGACACCCTGGAAAAGATGCGCAAGCGCGAGGCCATGTACTACGGCAGCCACGAAATACAGGGCGCCAAAAAGAACGCCACGAATGTGCGCAATATCATCTATGAATTGATTGAAAGTCAGGTGGATTCCAGCTACCCGATGCCGAAGGTCACAGCCATCCATGCGGAAGACCGGGACTTGGCGCGAAAGGCAGAAAACATGCTGCGCAATCAGGCACGGCGGATGCGGTTTATTGAACTGAACGACAGAAGCGAACGCACAGTGCCGGTGCAGGGCGCGGACTTTTTCCATGTGGAGTGGAACCCGGTTGCAGGGTATCACTGCACACTGGGCGATGTTGAAGTAGAGATGCGCCACCCACGGCAAGTTATCCCGCAGCCGGGCGTGTACCGCATTGAGGACATGGATTATATCTTTGTGCAGGTCTCAAAGAGCAAGGAATCGCTGGAAGCGCGGTACGGCATTACCATTGAGACCGACACAGAGGACGCGCCGGACGCGCGCGGGGGCGATGACAGCACCCACACAGGCGTTGTGACGCAGAACATTGTCTATTACAAGCACGACAAGGGCACAGTAGGCATGTTTAGCTGGGTAGGGTGCCAGGTGCTTGAAGATTTCCCCGATTATTATGCGCGCACGGCAGAGGTCTGCACGAAATGCGGACGGCGGCGCGTGGGGGATGTCTGTGTTTGCGGGAACAAGAAGTTTAAAGAACAGCCGGTTCAAACCCTTACGCTGACACAGGATGTACTTCTTAGCAGCGGCGAGATGCTGCCTGCACAGGTGCCGGGCGAGGATGTGCCCATTGTGAACCCAGACGGCAGTGTGCAGCGTGACAACGAGAGCGGCGAGGTCATTATGATGCCGGGCGAGATGCAGGCCAACGAGATACCGGCCTACAAACCGCACGGGTTCCCGATTGTGGAGCGAATAAACATTGCGGCATCGGACAAGTTTTTGGGTGTGTCGGATGTAGATATCATCGCTGACCAGCAGCAGGCTATCAACAAATACGGCACGAAGATTCAGGAAAAGCTGCTGAAAGGCGGCAGTTGGGTAGTGCTGCCGGAGGGCGTAAATGCGGAGCTGAACGATAACGAGCTGAAAATTTTGCGCGTTGACAACCCGAGCCAGAAAGCCATGATCGATGTTATCAATGTGCAGCCCAATGTGCAGAACGACCAGAACATGCTGGAAATGAATTACACTTGGGCGAAATCCACTTTGGGCATTACGGACGCATTTCAGGGGAAGTACGATTCTTCCGCTACATCGGGCAGTGCGAAGCAGTTCAGTGCGAACCAGAGCGCAGGCCGTTTGCAGAGCAAGCGAGAGATGAAGAACAACGCCTATGCGAAGCTGTACCGTATGATGTTTGAGTTTTTGCTGGCGTATGCCGATGAGCCGTACCCGATGACCGAGACCGACACAGACGGCGAACAGCAGTTCGGGCATTTTGACAGGATGGAGTTTTTGAAGCGGGACGCAGCCGGGGAATTGTACTGGAACGATGAATTTATCATTGAGGTAGACCCGGCAAGTAACCTTGCAAGCAACCGCGAACGGCTGTGGGATATGGTCGATGTGAAGTATCAGGCGGGCGGTTTTGGCAACATTACCGAGCCTGCAAGCCAGTACCGGCTGTGGACTTTCCTGAAAGAGACCGGATTCCCGTATGCAGCCACAATGCAGAAATCCATCAAAGAAGAGATGGACAAACAGGAAGCTATGCAGCAGGGGGTGATTGCAAATGACATGGGAACAAATCAAGCTGGCATCCTTGCAGAAGATGTTCGCCAGTGACGGCACAGACCTCTCGAATCCAGACGAAGCGACAAAAGAATATTTAAACGCGATGCCGCAGGCAGCCAACGAAGCCATTGAAATGATTTGCACTGCCGGGCGGTATTTACGCAAAAGCTACATGGTAGACAAAGACAAGGGCGAAAAGCTGACTGTAAATCTGGTTTATGAGGTGCCGGATTACTGGCGGATGGGTGCTACTGAGGTGTACAAGCTGGTGGACGATACCCCGGAACCTGTAGACGGGGTGGAGTTGTACGGCGGCAGGTACCTGGTTTTTCCGGCTGATTTTGAGGGCGAGTTTGAGTTCTTCTACGATGCTAAGCCCGCAACGCTGACGCTGGAAACGCCGGACACAAAAGAAATCGACCTGCCGGATGATGCCGTTGTACTGCTGCCGCTGTACATTGCCAGCCAGTTATACAAGGATGATGACATTGCCATTGCCACTTACTACCGCAACGAGTTTGAGACCGCCTTTGAACGACTGAAGAACCCGAGAACCGTAAGTAAGGAAAGCTTTACAAGCAATACAGGGTGGTGGTAAGCATGGCAACTTTTACGATACCCAGCCAGGTCGCCCGCAGCAAACTTGCGATTGATAAACTGCTTGGCATTGATTATACCAGCAACACCGCCAATGTAAGCGTAAGCCAAAGCCCCAACGCGCAGAACATGATACGGTCAGAACCCGGCAAGGTGCGCAAGCGGATGGGATATAAGTTACGAGCGGCGTTTCCGGCCCGTGTGAACGGCTTCCACGAGCTAAAGGGTAAGAGCCTTATCCATGCGGGAACGGCACTATACGAGCTGCCAGAGGGCGGCAAGGAAGTAGGTAAGGCACTGTACAGCGACATGGCAGATGCCCGCAGCAAAAGCTGGCAGATGGACGATAAGCTGTTTATTGCCGATGGAAAGTGCCTGCTGGTATATGACGGTAAAACTGTAAAAAAAGCCAGTGACGATGCAAAAATCCCGACGCTGACGATTGCCAAACCACCGTCCGGCGGCGGCAAGCAGTATGACGCGTTGAACCTGCTGCAACCGAAGTTCAAGGAACTTTTTTTAGCAGATGGGACCAGCACCCAGTACCATTTGAGTTTTTCCGGGCTGGACAGTGCAAATGTGACGGTGCGCAAGTTGACGAGCAGCGGCAGTTGGGAGACGATGACCGGCGGATACAGCTGCAATGCGTCAACGGGGGTGGTAACGTTCAACACTGCGCCGGAGAAAAGCCCTGTTACCGGCGAGGACAACATTGAGATCACCGCAAGCCGTACCGTGAAAGGCTATGCGGACAGAATCAACAAATGTAATATCGGCATTTTGTTCGGCGTGAACGGCGCGACTGACCGCCTGTTTTTAAGCGGGAATCCGGACTATCCAAACCAGGACTGGTACAGCGGGCAGTATGACTTGACATACTGGCCCGACACCGGGTACAGCAAGGTAGGCACAGAGAAAAGCGCCATCATGGGATATTCCATCATTGAGAACCACATTGCGGCGCACAAGGACGAGAACGAGACAGACCGAAACGTAATTATCCGGCAGGGCAATTTGGTGGACAATGAACCGGCGTTCCCTGTTACGAACACGATCCAGGGGCCGGGCGCAATCGCCAAATACAGTTTTGCCTACTGCGCGAACGAGCCAATGTTTTTAACGAACTTAGGCATCTATGCAATCACGCCCAGTGACATTGTTGGCGAGAGATTCAGCCAGAACCGCAGTTACTACATGAACGGCAAGCTACTGGCCGAAGCAGGAAAGGGCGACGCCTACGCCTGTGTATACAAGGATATGTACTGGCTGTGCCTGAACGGCGTTGCCTACGTGCTGGACGGACAACAGAATTTAGGCGCGAACAAGAACGAGCCATACTCGACCCGGCAATATGCCTGCTTTTATGAGACGAATATCCCGGCGCGTGTAATGTGGGTGGATGAGACCGACCTATATTTTGGCGCTGACAACGGGAATGTATACCAGTTTTACAATGACCCAGATGATATTGCCAGTTACAACGATAACGGCGCTGTGATTTATGCCGAATGGGAAACACCGGATTTAGCTGGCACGCTTTTTTATAAGAACAAAAGTTTCCGCTATCTGGCGCTGCAAATGGCCCCCAGTGTTGTAACGAGCGTTGCAGTTTATGCCATGAAGCGCGGCATTTGGTCTAATATCTGGAACGACAGCGTGCACGCACGATTTTTTAGCTATCACCAGCTTCGCTATTCGCGCCTTACTTATTCTAACGACAAGACTTCGCGGACATTGCACAACAAAATCAGAATCAAACGAGTGGACAAGGCGCGGTTTCGTTTTGCAAACAATGCTTTAAATGAGCCGTTTGGATTGATGCAGATTGCCGTTGAGTTTGTGGAAAACGGAAACTTTAAGGGGTGAGAAAATGACATTCAGAGAAATATTACCCGCCGATTTGAGCGGCAAAGGCAACGTTGGCAAACCGGACACCCCGGGATACAGCACGGCAGAGATGCAGCGGGTCATGGACGAAATACCGCGAGAAGTCATTGTGCCGATTTTCAACCAGCTTGTGACGGCCCTGAACGAAATGGAGCTGGAAAACCGCACCCACAATGAGGGCGGCTGCCTGTATATCCGGCTGAACGGCGACAGGGTCATTGAGACGAGCAGCGACGGCAAGACCTGGCAGGCTACCGGCAGCAGCGGTCATTTGATACTGGACGAGAGCGGCGAAAAAATGCCGCAGCGAAGCCGGATGCAGTTTATGGGTGCTACCGTTACGGACAATGGCGGCGTGACACAGATAGCGCTGCGCAAAGGTGATACCGGCGCACAAGGCCCGCAAGGCCCGGCAGGGCCGCAGGGGCCAGCAGGTGCACAGGGCAATATTGGCCCCATGGGGCCGCAGGGAATTCAAGGCCCGCGCGGCGTGCAGGGTTTGACCGGCGCACAAGGGCCTACCGGCGCAACAGGCCCGACAGGCCCGCAGGGGCCGCAGGGTGAAAAGGGCGTAGACGGCACGAGCTTTGTTGTGCTGGGGCGCTACAACAGCCTAACGATGCTGGAAGGAGCACACCCCACCGGCAACAAGGGCGACGCTTACGCGGTGGGCAGCGAGACCAACAACGTTGTGTACCTTTGGGATGTAGACGCCAAGAAATGGAACCCCATCGGCAGTTTGCAAGGCCCGCAAGGGCCGCAGGGCGCACAGGGGCCGCAAGGCGCTACCGGTAAGACAGGCCCGCAGGGACCGCGGGGTGAAGTTGGCCCTGCCGGGCCGCAGGGAATCCAGGGTGAAAAGGGAGAAGCCGGCGAACGAGGGCCGCAGGGCATCCAGGGCTTGACAGGCGAGCAAGGCCCAATCGGCGCGACAGGCCCGCAGGGTGAGAAAGGCGACCCGGGTGTTATCCAGAACGTGAACGGCAAGACAGGGGAATCGGTATGGCTGAATGCGGAGGATGTGGGCGCAGAAAACAAGCATAGCTACAAAACCGTTACGGTGGCAGCCAGAGCCTGGACGGCTGGCATATACACAGTGTCTTGGGACGACGGCGGCACGAGCAGCTACACCACCTGCGCCACTGTCACGGTAGCCGGGGTGACGGCAGACAGCCGGGTTATCGTATCCGACCTCACGAGGGTGACGGATGCGGTGCGGATGGTAGCCGCGCTGGAACCCGGAGACGGGGTGGTTAAGTTTTATGCGAACAGCGCGCCGACGAGTGCGGCAGTGCTTGTTTTGGAGGTGAGCCAATGAGTGGAGCACAGAACCCCTTGAACGTCTGCCCGTACTGGGTGGGCGACATACTCACAACGATGAGCGGAATTCAACCGGCACAGCGCTGGCCTGGGACAAGCTGGGAACGGATCACGGACTGCTTTTTGCGGGCGGCAGACAGCACGCACTCGGCGGGCAGTACTGGCGGTGCGTGGGAAATGACGCAAACGGTGGATCAGATGCCAAGTCACACTCACGCTTATGCCTCATACCAGCAGGGTTACCCGTCAAATTACAGTGAAGCGGGTTCATATATAACCCCGATTGGACGAGTCCCATACAACCCAAGAGTACAGGAGGGAACAGAAAGTTCATCAACTGGCGGCAACAAGCCTATGCCCATCGTGAACAAGTACACGGCCTGTTATATGTGGAAGCGCACCGGCTGACCCCGAAGGGGGGCGTCGGTAGCAGGAGGTGTTACCTTATAGTGCAATTTTATGTGTGCCGCATGACACTTGAAGATATGCCGGGAAAGTGGATGGATGCGGTGAAAGCCAGATTGGAGGGCGTGTAATGGCATTGCATGAAGTACAGTTGAAAGGATACAGTGTTAGACCCGGCAACTTATCGCTTGGCACTTTTGACAGTTACGGTATTGAGCAGCTGCATGTGACCCTTGACGATACTTGGAGCGGGCTTGCTGTAACGGCAACGTTTAACCCGCCGGAGGGCGAACCCGTTGAAATCCGTGTGCCGGAAAACGGCCTGATTGATGTGCCTGCCGAAGCAACCGCCAATGCGGGTACGGGCACTGTCGTGTATTGCGGCGTTGCCAATGGTGTGCAGCGCATCACAAAAACGCAGGGATACAACGTGTTTACGCACGGAAACGTTGGTACAACTGTGCCATTTAATCCTAGCGAATCGCTTGCCACGCAGGTTTTGCAGGCTGCACTTAACGCAGAAAAGAACAGCGCGGAAGCAAAGACTGCGGCGGCAAGCGCTGTAATCGCTGCCGCAAACAGTGCCGCCGCTGCCAAGAGCAGCGAAAATGCTGCCGCAAACAGTGCTACCGCCGCAAAGCTCAGTGAGAATGCAGCTGCGACCAGTGAAGACAATGCAAAAATCAGTGCGGGCGCGGCAGCGGTAAGTGAGGGAAACGCGTCGGCGAGCGCAGACAAGGCATCGGCCAGCGAGACCGCGGCTGCAGAGAGTGAAAAGGCCGCTACGGCGAGTGCTGTTGCCGCTGCAGGCAGTGCCGCACAGGCGGAAACGCAGAAAACGGCGGCGGCAAAGTCTGCCAGTGATGCACAGGGTTACATGCAGACAGCAAGCGGCGCGGCAACCGTTGCCAATGCAAGCGCGGAAAACGCGGCGGTGTCAAAAGCTGCTGCGGCAAGCTCTGCAACCGCTGCGGAGGAAAGCAAACAGGCAGCAGTGACATCGGAAGTAAAAGTTGCTGAAAGTGAACAGGCGGCAAAGGCGAGTGAACAGGCTGCGGCGGAATCCGCACAGGCAGCGCTGGAAAGCGAAATGGCTGCAGCAACCAGCGAGGGAAACGCTGCGGCAAGTGCGAAAAAGGCGCAGGACGTTGCCGACAGCTTGCCAGCAGATTACACGGCCATGAGCGGTGACGTGAGCACGCTGAAAAACCAGATGCAGCGTGCCTACCCAGATGACAGCACCATTGGTGAAAATCCGTGGAGCAGCAAGCACATCATTGATATGCTCTGCCCACCGCTGGAAGAAAGCAGCAACCCTGTTGTGTGCTACCCTGTGGCGGGATACCCGCTTGGCGTGAAAGCAAAGTGGGAACCCATGCAGGAAGGCAGCGGAACACCGTATCCGGCAGGCGGCGGTAAGAATCAGCTAAACCCAGCAGGGTATGAGGCAGCAACGAAGACAGTAAATGGTATCACTTTCACTCGCTCGAATACAGGCGAAGTGGTTGTAAACGGCACGGCTACAGGAACCGCAATCTATGTCCTGATTAAGAACTTTTCCTATCCTATCTCGCTCTCAACGGATAGAAACTGGAGCATTGCAGGTGAAAACGTCATTTCTGCGCAAGGACTCGTATCTGGTGTAACTGTGATTAGACCAAGCGATAATACATCGCTTTATATTCAAGTTCAATCTGGTGAAACGGTAAAAACCACTGTACAGCCGCAGATTGAAAAGGGCAGCACGTCCACAGCTTGGGAACCCTACGAAAACATCCGCCCCATCAAGGGACATGCAAACGTGACGGTGGAGCGGTGTGGGGATAATCTGCTGAAATTCCCATACGATACTTCTTCTGCTAATAGGAATGGACTTGTTATCACGTCGCAACAGGACGGTAGCATAACTGTTAACGGAACAGCAACGGCAGACACATGGTATGCGATTAACTTGTATATTGAAAAAAGACTGCCTATGAACACACCCATGGCATTAAGTGGTTGCCCAGCTGGTGGCTCGACGAAAAGCTATTATATTGGCTTATATCTCGGCGGAAAATGGTTTGCTGATTCAGGTAATGGCAATACAGATATTAAGTTCACAACGCAGGAGATTTCATCACGCGTCGAAGTTTCTATAATTAAAGGAACTGTTTGCAACAACTTAACGTTTTACCCAAAGATTGAAGTCGGAACCACAATTACACCATATAGCAAGTACCAGAACCAGACCAACACCCTGACCCTGCCCGAAACCGTGTATGGCGGTGAGGTGGACGCGGTGACGGGAGAGGGGCAGGAGACGTGGAAAACGTTGACGCTGGATGGGACAGAAAACTACGTGGTAAGCGAACCGAAACAATATAGCATACCGTTAAAGGAAATTTCTTATTCTGGTAAGTGTTCGCATTATAAGAGTTTAACTATCACTGAACTACAAAATCATGTTTTGGGAGTATACCTACTATATACCGGAAAGGTTATATTTAACACGAATTTCTCTAGTCTTGATGAGTTTAAGAGCTTTTTAAGAGCGCAGGCAGAAGCTGGAACACCAGTACAGATTTGCTATACACGTCCACCTAATGCTCCCAACCCAACTTTCACCGCCACAGGTGGCGTACCCATCAAGGCACTCTCCGGCATAAACACCGTGCTGTCCGATGCGGATGCCGTGGAGGTCACTGGACGCGCAGACCCCATTAAACGGATCACCGATTTGGAAGCAGCGGTTGCTTCTATCAACTGAAAGGAGTAATAAAATGGCGATTAAAAGTAAAGCGCGGCACGATTTGACGCTGCGCAGTATCAAGCGAGAGATTGCAGCCGGACGAGACGTTGCGTTCTGGTTGGACAAGGCGTACACGCACTACGACAACGGCCTGCTGGATGAGGCGGACATTGCCGAGGTGGAGACGCTGGCGCAGGAATACTACGATGCACTGGACGCGAGAGAGAGCGCAGACGAGGTTACGGAGACGCCGGATGTGCCGGAGGTTGACGGCGCTGAAAATACCACCGACGAAGAAAACGACGCCAACGAAAAGGAGAGTGAAACCAATGAAGGATGAAATGATCCTGTCGCCCGAAATGAACGAGGAGCTGTCGAACGGGAAGGGAGAGGACGAAAATGAGTGATTCTGCACTGGCCGTTTACACGGCCATCAGCCCGAACTGCAACCGGCCCCGGAGCCAGCCCATCACCAAGATTACCGTCCACCATATGGCCGGTAATACCTCGCTGGAAGCATTCGGCTCCATTGTTGGCAAAGAATCCCGCCAGATGAGCGCAAACTACGCCATCGAATCCAGCGGGCGTATCGGGCTGTTCTGCCACGAGGCGGACAGGTCGTGGTGCAGTTCCAGCCCGTGGAACGACCACCGGGCTATTACGATTGAGGTTGCCAACGACAGCGGCGCACCGGACTGGCACGTCAGCGACAAGGCGTATGCCGCCCTGCTCGACCTCTGCACCGACATTTGCTGCCGCAACGGCATCAAGGAGCTGACCTACACCGGCGACAAGAACGGCTCGCTCACGATGCACTGCTTTTACGCCGCCACGGCCTGCCCCGGCCCCTATCTCAAGAGCAAGTTCCCGGACATTGCGGCACAGGTCACGAAGCGCTTGAAGGGCGACGTGGCCGATGCCGCGCCCGCCAAGACACAGGAGCAGATGTTCATTGACGTCATGGCCGAGAAGTGCCAGAGCCGCTGCCTGAACGCACATCTTCTGCCGTCGCTGTGCATTGCGCAGGCTTGCCTTGAAAGCGCCTACGGCACGAGCGAGCTTGCAGTACAGGCAAACAACCTGTTCGGCATCAAGGCCAGCAATTGGAGCGGCAGAGTGTACAACAAGGCTACGAAGGAGTGGGACGGCAGCAAGTACATCACCATCACGGCGGGCTTCCGCGCCTACGATACGATGGCCGCCTGTGTAGAGGACTACATCAAGAAGCTGACGACCATGCCGCGCTATTCCAATCTGGTCGGCTGTACCGACATCAACAAGGCGTGCGAGTACATCCGGGCCGATGGCTGGGCCACCAGCCCTACCTACACGTCGAGCTTGCTGGCGGTCGTGAAGCAGTTCAACCTGACACGGTACGATGCTGCCATCAAAGAGGACAAGCCCGCCGCACCGACGCATCAGGAGGTATGGCTGGATCACGTCGTCCTGCCGAACGCTGCGGCGATGGAGTTCTACCTCATCGCCAAGAAATACGGCCTGGACAATGATAAGGCGTATCACGCTAAATTTGTGGAGGGGTGATGCCAATGCAGCATGTATTCTCGTTTACGCTTGCGGAGGCCTGGGCGTTTTTAATTTACGCGGCGGGTGCTGCTGCCGGACTGTATGCCGGGGGCGTTGCCATCAGCAAAGTCATCACTGCCATAAAAAAGCCGAAAGCCGACCAGGACAACCGCATTACCAAGTTGGAAGCGCGGGTGAACGCTATGGAGGGATTTTTGAAAAACAACAAACAGCGGCTTGACCGCATGGACGAGGGGCAGCGCGTGACCATGCAGGCGTTGCTTGCCCTGCTTGACCACAACCTTGACGGAAACAACATTGACCAGATGCAGAAAGCAAAGAAAGATTTGCAGAAGCATCTGATTGGCTGAAAGGGAGTGCATATCAATGGGCGATTTTTTGAAAAATCTTGCCGCGCTTATCAAGGTAAAAACCATTGTGACGCTGGTTGTCGTTGCAGTGTTTGCGGCATTGGCGCTGCGGGAGAAATTACAGCCTGACACGGTCATGACCATTGTAACAATGGTTGTGGCCTTTTATTTTGGCACGCAGAGCGAGCGGAAGGGGTGATTTAGTATGCCGAGACCGATTTTTGGCTCAACCAAAGATTACTATGTGAAGCCCGGCACGACCACAGCCACGAAGTTTGGCGACAAGAACAGAGTGTACACGACTGCGAAAACGGTTGCAACGGCACCGACAAGCAATGCAGGCAGCCGCGGCGGCTACACTGGCGGCGGTACTGTCAGAAGCTCTGGCGGCAGTTCTGGCGGCGGGAGCGCGGCGGCAAGCTACAGCGCACCGGCACAGAGCAACAACTACATGAACAGCTATATCAGCCAGATGCAGAGCGCGATGCAGGCCGCACAGCAGGCGGCGGCAGATGCACAGCGCAGGGCAGAAGAGCAGATGCGCGCGGCGCAGGAGGCACAGCGCAGAGCGCGTGAGGAAGCTTACCAGCGCAGTGCTGCACAGCAGAAAACCAACTACGAGTACGGGCAGGGCGAGCTGAACCGCACCACAGACAACGCCCTGCAGCAGGCGTACATCAACAAGATGATGAGCGAGCGCAACCTTGCGCAGCAGCTTAGTGCGCAGGGCCTGAACGGCGGTGCAAGCGAGACCACTACAGCCGGTATGCTGAACAACTACAACAACAGCCGCAATGCGTTGGAAACCGAGCGGCAGAACCAGATGGCAAGACTTGCAAACACCTTTCAGAACAACATGGCACAGCTGGAAAACCAGCGTGCCAGCGGCGATGCAGCGGATTTGAGCCAGTATCAGACGAACCTTGCGAACCTGACAGCAAACAACACGAACAAGCTTGTCAGCCTGATGCAGGGTTACGCAAACATGGCAGCCAGCATGCCGCAGCTACGCCAGAGATTCAACACGACAACCGGGCAGTGGGAGTACAGTTACGAATAAAGGAATGGGGCGGTAAAGGGCAAGCCGCCCCTCATCCGGCCCTGCGGGGCCACCTTCCCCCTTGGGGGGAAGGCTTGGGGATTTGGAGGACTTGAGCTATGGCGAAAGTGAATGGTCGTGAAGATGCGCTGCTGAATGCGTATTTGAACCGATACCAGACGGCGCAGGCCAGCAATGTCGGCACTGGCCGCAGCACAACGAGGAAAGCACAGCAGCAGGGCAGTGCCATCATGAACGCCACTGACAAGACGCTGCCTGTGCTGCATAACAGCTACACCGAGACGCTGAACAACATTGTGCAGGGCGCAAACCTTGAAAACAGCCTGAACAACGATATTTTGAACCGGCAGATGAAACTGGCGCAGGCAAAGTTTGACGCGGCAAACGATTTGTACCAGCAGCAGCAAAAGGCGCAGCAGTATGCGGCGAAGAAAGCGGCGAAGGCTGCAAAATCCAGCGGGAAATCCTCCGGCAAGGGCGGCAGTACCACCGGCACGGGCAGCGACACGGAAAGTGCGGCATCGCTGGATTCGCTGTTCGGCGGTGGCGCAAGCACTGGCGGCACGACAGGCAGTACGACTGGCAGCAAGCCGAAAGCAGAGGACACGGAAAACCCAAAGACAAATAGCGAAAAGGCAAAGGAAAAGAGCGCGCAGGAGAAGTATCTGGAAGCGAAGAAAGCAGGTGCGCGCACGACTGCTGCAAAGAGTTATGCTGAGCGAAACGGAACAGGTCTCGTGAGTGCCGCACAGCCCGCACAGAGCCGCGCTGTGACGCGGGGCGGGAAAGCTATCGGCAGCAGTTACGCCGCCGCAGGAAGTGCCCCCAGCGCGGCAGAGACGCAGGCTGCAAAGAACAAGCGCAACGACTACAAGAGCCAGCAGGAAGATATTGCCGCTGCGCTTAAAAAGCTGCAGAGCGATACCAGCTACCGCGCCGAGCTGGCTGCCCCGGGACGCAAACTGACGAGCGCCGAAGTGGCGGCGGTGAACCAGTACGAAAAAAGCACGAAGAACACCGGCTTTAGCGGCTTGAAGCGGGTGTTTGAGACTGCCGCAAACAAAGAGGGCCTGAGCCAAGAGGACTACGCAAAAAAGACGGATGCCATGAATGCCGAGCTGAACCAGAACAGTGCTTTGCGCGGAAAAGCACAGATGAACGGTGCCGGGCAGACTGCGCAGGCCTTTACAGCCGGGTTGTATGACAGTGTGCCGTTTTTGACAAAGAGCGTGGATAAGCTGACGGACATTGCGAATAAGACCGGTTCCGAGCTGCCGCAGCTTAGCAATGCGATTGAGGCCGCAAAGAGCTACGACCCGCTGGCGGCGGCGGCAGGCACGCTTGTCGGCAAGGGAATGCAGTACGACCTGTTCAACACTGCCATGGCGGGCACACAGCTTGCGCAGACGATGGGCAAGGCGGGCAATGCTGTTGTGGGGCAGGCACAGAAAATCCCTGTATTGGGGGATGTACTGGGCGCTGGTGCCGGTGATGCACTGGGACGCATTTTGACCGACACGACAGCAGACCTTGCACTGGACACCCTGCCGAGCCTTGTGAACGATGTGAGCGAGGGCAAGAGTGCCGGAGAGATCGCGGGCAACACTGCAAAGAACATTGCAAGCAATGTGACGATGAACGCGCTTCCGGAAATCGGCGGGGCGTTGTTCAACAGGCTGAAAGGCACGGCAGGGGATGCCGCACAGGATGCTTTGAAGCAGGCAGACGATGCCGCACCGTATATCTTGAAACAAGCTGACAATGCCGTGCAGGACGCACAGAGCGCTGCACCGGCAAGAAACATTGTGCAGCCGGAAGCCAACGGCACAACCGGGCTTGCTGCGCAGATACAGCAGATGAACGCGCCTGTTGCGGAAAACCGCAGCGCATTGAATACGTTGGATGAACTGCGCGGGCAGGTCAACTTGAACGGCGCGCAGGAAAAAGAGGCTGAACAGCTGCGCCGTGCTGTGTTGCAACGCCAGCAGGAGATTGGCGATGAAGCTAAACTTGCGTTGCAAAATACGGACAGTTTGCCGATTGACGCGCAGCGCGCCGCGGGCTACAATGAAGTAAATGGAGGTGTTCAGAATGACAACTTGGGAGCAGGCGTTCTAGCAGACATTTCCCTCAACGCTGACGCTGGCGCAGGCTATGAACCGCAACCCGGAGGAGTTGGAAGCTGGCTTGTTGGACAGACTGGTACAGCAGGGCTTGGTAGCACCGCGAACGGCAACGGACGAGGAGTACAAGGCCCTGATGCGCCGGACGCTGGAGCGGTGGCTGAATGGGCAAAATCAATAACCGGCAAGGACAGACGCAGCGTTTACACCCGGCGCATTGAAGACCTGTACGGCCAGCTACAGAGCGGCGCGACGCGGGAGAGCATGGCTGACGAGGCAAAGGACATTGCTACCGGCATTGTGAAGGAAAGCAGCTTTGCGGAGCCTGTGGACGAGGCAACGGCTGCGCTGCGGGATTACTTTAAAAGCCCCCCCATCCGTCTGGACGAGCAGGCGGCGGGGGATATTTTGTATACCAGCGGTTTGAAGAACATCCAGCAGTACAACTTCCAGAACGGGACAAATTTTTCTACCACGAGTGGTTTACCGTATGACACGGCCCTGATGGAGCTTGCCGACATGGGAACTGGCGTGAACGGCTCCGGCGTGGACGACCTGCTTTCCGCCGTAGCGGCCAGCAACCGAGGGTCTTTGGTGGATACAGACCAGGCGGCTGCGACAGCAGACTATTACCGTGACATGATTTTGGACGGCCCCACCGGGCGGCAGGCTGGCACGGAGGACTTTGCGGACTGGCTTGAGGTGCAGGGCTTTGACAGCAATATGCCGGACTACACCCGCCGCGTTTACGACAGGATGTTTGGCGGCACTGACACGGCGGATGCCGCCGCTTCCTTGCGGGACAGTAGGGCACAAAGCGTTGCGGCCCGCCCGCTAAACGGTAGCGAGAGCGTACACCCAAACACGGTAGGCAGCAAAGAAAGAGAAATGCCCTATCAGGAATATACCGGGCGCGGGCATTCCGTTACGGACATTGACCGCGACACGCTTACGCCGGAGAACCAGAATATTCTTGGAACCAATGCGCCGTATACCGTGCAGCGGGTAAGCCACGCAGAACAGCAAGCCAATGCGCAGCAAATCCGCAGCAATGAGGGATTGAGCGCTACCATTGACCGCATTGTGAAAGACAGCACGAGCGGGAGTTTTAGCGATGAGACGGAAACGCTTGGCGGAAACACCCTGCGAGAACTGAACGAAAAACTAAACACGCTTGAGCCGAACACAACGGAGTACGCAAAGACTGCCACGCAGGCCCGTATTGTGCGCAGCAAGATGCGCGAGGGATTGACAAAAACCGCGAGAACGCTGGAATCTGCCAAGCAGTTTACAACCCCTGAAAAGGCGGTCATGAATATTGAGGGAGTTTTGAACGATGCCCGCGATGCCGCCCAGAAGAAAAACCCGGGCGCCTTTAAGAAAGCACAGACGGCGATTGAAAACGCAGTTGAGGACGGACGCAACGAAGCCAACGCGCAGTTGGGCGAAATCGTTACGAATGAGCTCTCCAAAATCGTTGAAACCGGAAAGCAGGCCGCCGAGCAAGCTGCCAGTGCGGTCAAAGAAGTGCCGGCACTGGATAACCCAGAGGATGTGTGGGCCAGAGCGGTTGCCAGAAAGACCGGAAACTATGCGCAGGACAATTTTAGAAAGGCCGACCCTGATGACCTTTTTGCAAAGGAGATCGTAAACCAGCTTTTTGAAACTGCCAAAGAATCCCCCGTTGTGCAGGGAGCAAGGGCAAAGAACGGCTATACTGCGCAAGCAAAACTTAACCTCGCCTTTGATGCGCAGGACGATTATGCCGCTGTTTGGAACAAGGCGAGAGCCATCGCACAGAAAAACTACAAAAACAACCCTGATATGACGAGCCGACTGCAAGCGTTTTTTGACAACGTGAAAGACGAAGGCAGTTTGTACAGCAACAAGACGGTGCTTTCAGCCTTTACGGAGAACCTGAAAGAGAACGATGATACATTCCGCCAGCTGGCTGATCGTGCGGCGTTTGGAAACAAATCCGAAATCAGTAGGGCGGCGAACCGACTTGCCGATGCAGTGGAAGTGCCGGACAAATACCGCAGCGGCTTTTTGAAAACGGCGGAATCTGTGCTTGCAAATTCCAAACAGTTGACAGGTGCGCAGGCGCACGCCGATGGCAGAGCGTTCCGCGCGGCGCTGAACCGTGCCGGATTTACTGTTGGCGATATTGCAGATGCAAGCGCATTTGGCAATGACATCGGCCCGGTCATGGCGGCGCACGAAATCATGGAGACGCTGAATCCGCCGGCTGAATACCGCCAGACTGTTTTTGATAACGTGTATAACTACATCAAAAACAACGACGCTTATCAAAAGCAGATGGAAAAAGCGGACAGCCGCGTTTTGCGCAGACTGGTGAGCAATGTGGACGGTGGGTATACCAGCATTGCAAACAAATCCGCTTTTGGCAGTGATGCTGGCATGCAGGCTACTGTAAGCGACTTTTTGGATGAAATCAACGCGCCGACTTCTTTGCGCGGTGAAATGGGTGACCGGCTGCAAAAGGCCATAACCGGCAATACGCAGTACCAGAAAGCCGCTGCAGGAGCGGACAGCCGCGTATTCAATGAGGCTGTGCGCCATGTACAGGAAGAGCTGGAATTTACATTCCAGAAGTTATCCGGTGAGTCGGACGCAAGCAAAGCCAAAGTGCTGGACGGTCTGAAAAATACTATCACGGATTATCTGGGCGTTGACGACAACCAAGCGGCAGAGGTCGTGCAGAACATCGAAAAGATGTATAACTCCGCATTGTCCGATGGCGCTATGAAACGGCTTGCGCAGATTTTCCCGGATACGGGCAAGGCTGCAAATGCACCGCGAGACCAGTTCTTAGAGCTTTTGCGCAGTGGCGCTTACAATGACGAGTATATGGGCGAAGCGGTGAAAGACCTTGCCGCGACTAAGTTTGGCATACAGCAGCTGAGTGATGAACAGGTTGCCAACATCAAACAGCTTGCCGAGCAGATGGAAACGCTGCCCAAAGACAGCAAAGCCCGCGTTGACATCGAGAATGAGATCGCCACGATTGCAGCTGGGAATGTAAAGGGCAGTTTTTGGGATAAATGGAACGCCATGCGCTATACCGGCATGCTGTTTAACGCGGTGACGAACATCAAAAACGCCGTGAACAACGTTGGACAGGGCACGCTTGCCCTGTTAAAAGACGGCGTAAACGGTGCTGTGCAGCGCGTTGCAAAAGCAATGGGCAATGATACTGCCGAGGTGACAGTAGGGTATCTGAACCCGGCAAGCAAGGCTGACAGAAACCTGATAGGCCGTTCCTTTGCGGATGCCGACAACAGCCGGTGGCGGCAATTGACGGGAACCAGCGAAAACTTTGAAATGGCCAAAGCCGCCAGAAACGCAGGGCAGACATTCAACACGCGCGTGATGCGAACCATTGACCAGATGTCCAGCGCTATGCTGGAGGATGCCGATGTGTACGGAACATCCGGTTTGCTGAGTTTTGCGAAACCACTTAACGAAAATAACCTTCTGCGAAAAGCAGCCGAGTTTGCGCAGGATGCAACCAAGCGTATGGGCGAAAACGGGTTTATCGGCGTAGCAGGCTTGAAAAACAACTACAGCCGTTACCTTGCCAGCTACCTGAAAGCGCACGGTGCAACTGATGCGATTTTTGACGCGACCGATGATGCATCCAAAGCAATGCTGGAACAGGCCAGAGATTACGCAGTACAGCAGGCTCTTGTAAACACATACCACGACGCGAACAAACTTACAGAATTTATCGGCAAAGTCAAAAAAAGTGCAAACGATGTACCCATACTGGGTGCTTGGGTCGAAGGGCAGCTGCCGTTTGTAAAAACACCTACGAATGTTGGTATACAGGCATGGCGGTACAGCCCCCTCGGGTTGGCGCAAGGAATTTTGCAGATGGGCTATGATGCTGCAAAGGGCAAAGACATCAACAAGGCGATGGACACATTCAGCGCCGGTCTTACCGGCAGCGCCCTTGCCGGACTTGGCGCATATCTTTGGAGCACAGGCCATCTTGTGCCGGAGATGACGGACGAGGAAAAAGCAGAGGCCGATTTGACAGGAGCACAGGAAAACTCTTTGCAGTTTACGGACGAAAACGGCAAACTGCACAGCTATACCATCAACTGGTTTTCCAACTGGGCAGGGCCTATGATGGTAGGCGCAAACCTTGCCAGGCAGCTTGGCGGGAGCGGCGATGACAGCACGGGTGTTGTCAACAAAGTGTTAAATGCCTGTGTAAGCGTGCTTGACCCGGTAATTGACAACAGCTATCTTTCTAGCCTGAACAATACGATTGACCAGCTGGGCAATGCGCAGACAGGTGGCGAGAAAGCAGCGACCTTGTTCACAAGCGGTTTTGGCAACTACTTTACGCAGGCAATCCCGACCTTGAGCGGGCAGCTGACGCGCACCATCGACCCGACCCGGCGCAGCACCTATACAGGGCTTACGGGAGCCGCGAAAAACTTTGCCTATTTCGGGCAGAAGTCCAAAAACAAGATACCGGTTTTGAGCCAAAGCAGCGAACCGTACATTGATGTTTGGGGCAACGAGGAAAAGAACTTTACCCCGGCAAGCGGTGAAGATGCCAGCGACTATGCCGCCAGAGCAGCTTATAACTTTTTGTCGCCCGGCTACTATTCCGAGAGTGACGGCGATGAAGTAAGCCAGTATGTAGAGGAGCTGTACAAGAGTACCGGAGACAAGAATGTACTACCGAAAAATAGCAGCGCAAGAGGGTATACGGTCAGCGTGCCGAGCCTTGACGGCGGCGACAGTACCGAACAGCGTTTGACACCGCAGGAAAAGACTGCATACGACAAAGCCTACGGCCAGACGGCTTATGACCTTGTTGACGAGTTACGGCAGAACAGTATGTTTTTGCAGCTGCCGGAAGACCAGCAGAGTGCGCTTGTGCAGGATGCCTACACGGTAGCCAAGACCGCCGGCGGCGTGGCCGCTGTTGGCGATGGTGTAAGTGGTGTGAACGCGAAGGAGTACGAGGCATACCGGGACGGCGGCGCGGAAGGGTTCAGCCAGTATGTGCTGATGAAGAATGCCACTGACCTTGTGCGCGATGAAAAGCGGGAGACTAGCGGCAATGACGATGCGACACTGAACACCGTGGAGAAGTGGAACACGCTCTATTCGCAGTTCGGCGATGATTCAGTAAGCAATTTTGTGAACAGCACTGACAAGGGCAGTACCGTGCGCAACATCAGCAACCTTGCCGGAGACAAGGCGGTCACCGCCTACATGCAGGCTTACAGTGCTGTGGCAAAGACGCTGGACGATGACCAGACCCCGGACAAGTTTACAGTCGGTTACGGTATGCAGAAATACGGCCTGAGCGGAGACGACTTTGCAAGGGCGTATCTGGCAGCGTACTACAAGAAGGACAAGAACGGCAAGTACCCGGAAAAGGGCGGCCCCTATGCCGACAAGGCAGGCGCAGAGATTTACCAGAGCTACGGCGCGGATGCGCTACGCGACTGGGTAAACTACCGCGCTACCATCCCAGACACGAACGGCAACGGCAAAGCCGATAAGGCCGAGGCTGTGGCGCGTTTGAAGGAAATGGACCTGACGAACGAGATGCGGCGCGCGTATCTGGCGAAAACTAACAAGCAGTGGGGCGAGAAAAACCCGTTTTGAGGTGCTGTATGAAGTTTGATTTTTGCATGAACCGGGCGGAGTATGACGAGCTTGTATTCAGCCTGACGGACGATGAGCGGGAAGTGTTGGACATGCGGCGGCACGGGCGGCGCAATGCCGAGATTGCAGCCGAGTTGAACTGCTGCGAGCGGACGGTAAACCGGCATGTGAGAAGCATTAAGAATAAGATGCGGTGAGAGGGCGGTACAGGCAAAGCTGTCCCTCATCCGGCCCTGCGGGGCCACCTTCAGTCTACGCGCTAAGAGCCGCCTACGGCGGTTGCGCTCCGACACGCGCCTGTGGGCGCAGCCCCTCGGGGGAAGGCAAAAGTATAGCAGGCAGTCACTTTTTGAGTGGCTGCCCGCTTTTTTGTTTTGGCGTGAAGATGGCGCAAATGCGGCACGGGGGTGTCCTACAGAAACACAGTGTGTGCGGTATACTGAAAGTACCATAAGCGCTGTGGAAATTACTGTGAAAGGAACCTGAACTATGGAAATGAATTATGCTTCCAAAGGCGTTGCAAATGCAGGCCTTGCTACCGGCATTGTCGGCACCAGCCTTGGTGCGTTGAATGCACTGGGCGGTATGGGTGCGCTTGCCGGGCTGGTTGGCCCGCGCGGCACTTGCAGCGAAGACCACACTGTCAGCCGTTACGAGCTGGCGCAGGAGCAGAAAATTGCAGAATTGCAGAGCCAGATCGCACTGCGGGATGCCAACGCCTACGGCGACCAGAAAATGCTGGAAATGTACAAGTACATTGACGGCAAGCTGAACGCCATTGACACGAAGTTCTGTGAGCAGGCTGTGCACAACCAGCGCACGGAGGACAGCTTTACGCTGGCGCGGCAGGACATTGCATCGGTGCGCAGTGAGCTTGACCAGAAGATTAAGCTGGAAGCCGAGCGCCGTTGCTGCGGTGATAACTCCATCGTGACTTACGCAAATGCTACCTTCTACCCGAAGATGGTTGCGGACGTTACTGTCGGCACCGCCACGACTGCGCAGACCCTGTACAATCCGCTGCCCAAATGCGGCTGCGATTGCAACAGCTGAACGCGAGGGGGCGGCAATAGCCGCCCCTTTATCTTATGATGCGAGGTGTATCACATGGTCAGTATTGAGAAAGTACAACGCGGCATTGCCGCCTACATGGAGCAGGAAATCATATCCAGACTGCCGGACGCAAGCCTTGGGAAAGCCGCCGCAAAGGGCGCGAAGTTCGTGTTTTTGGCACGGAGCAAGCAGGCGTTGGAAAGCCTTGCTGAAAACCCGGTTGCAAAGGCTTTTGGGCTTGCCGACACCGGTGAACTGGATGTTGACATTGCGTGCGATGCGGCAAAAGAGGCCATCGGGGACAGCGGGCTTACGGTTACGGTCCCTGTGCTTGGCAGCCTTACTTTTTACCCTGCTGATGTGGATACGCTGAAACACATGATCGTGAGTGCATAAGGAGCCAACATGAACTATCTTGAAAAGCTGGAAGCGGAAAAGCAGAGCTACATGGATTTGCCCGTTACGCTGGGCAGCATGGAGATGATCCGAGAGATTGAAAAGACAAAGGAATGTCTGCACTGTGCGCAGGATGCAGAGCTGACCCGTGCCGATGCGGAAGCATGGATGGACAACATGGAGAACGAGGACGGCACATTCGGCGCGCACTGGCCTGTGGAGCAGACGAAGATTTACCGGGAAGCGCGCGGCGTACACTGTGAGCCGTATGTCTGGGCCGCTGTGATGAACATGATGTACAGCGACTACTGCAAGGCCGCACGCAAGAACAGCGTGGACAGGCCGGAGTTTTACGCAGACCTTGCGGCGGCGTTTTTGGAGGACAAGGACGCGCCGGAGGACAAGGCCGGGCGGTATTACCACAATATTGCGGCAGTGCAGGAATAAAAAATCAGCCCGCAGCTGGCGAGGATTTCTCGACAGTTGCGGGCTTTGCTGTGTCAGGGGAGAATATCAAGTTCCCAGCCGGAGGGGAGTTCCAGAAGAAACAGGCCGGTGCGCTCCTGCGCGCGTACCCAGAAATCGGAGCGGTTCAGTTCTTTTGCTGTGTCGCGGCGTGATTTGCCCTCAAAGTAAATGGCAATCAGGACAGATTGCTGGTCGGAGTTGAGGGGTTTCATAGCTTCGTGCCGCTTGAAATAGGCTGTGCTCATCTCGGCGCGGGCACGGCAGTACCGGGCATAGGCTTTATCGTGCCGTTCTGTCAGGCGGGCCACCGGGTCAGAGCGGGTGTTGCCTTTTGGCATACCATCGGCAGGGTGAGCCGACATGGCGGCGTCGGATTCATAGAATTTATCGCGGGCCTCGATGAAGGCTTTCTGATAGGCGGTGTATTTTTCCATCCATTTTTGACGCTGGGTGTTGCCTGCTGGGGTAGGAGTCATTTTAGAAGCCTCCTTATGATTCTATAACATGCAATGCCGATGCGGGTTACGACAAGTAGAGGCCAGAAAATAAGGACAATAACGTTGTCTGCGCCGTCTACGGTGTCCATTCGGTCTGTGTGGTTGATGTACAGGACGGCGAGCAGGCCGCACAGGTCGTAAACACAGACGGCGGCAATAACAAGGATAATGGTCAGGGTCACCTCCGGGGGGTTGGGGAGCGGCATCCAGTGGGTGACGGCATCAAGGATACCCCACTCATCGGACGCCCATCTCCCGATTTCATTGTCGTACCAGGCGAGATACATTATGCCTCTCCTAAATGCAAGCACTTCCGTTTGCTGCTTTGGCAGTCTTTCTTTAACGCTTATTTATTCACTCATTTGCGTTCACCATCCTTTTGCCGCATTCTGGGCAAAAATTATAAGCAGCGAAAGAAATTGCATTACAGGCTGAACATACAACATTTGTGCTTCCGCCGCTATCGCTTATCCAATGAGCCGTAGGCCGCATGGATTCGGGGTCGATGGTTGGCGCATCCTCTATCAGACTGCGAACATATTCGGCACCAGCCTTATATGCCTGATATTCGATGCCGTCATAGACGCTACCGTTTACGTCTATTGAACGCAATATGCTGTTTGCATCAACGAGCCGCACAGGGTCTTCCGGCTGGCTTGCGCCAGGAATCGGGCAGCCTATTGTTGTGCTCATTTTGATACCTCCTCCACATATGCCATGCCCTGGCGCAGATTCAGGGCTGCTGGATTGAGAATACAAGCCGGGGCGACAGCACCGCCGTTGCACGCACCGTAGTTGTACAGCAGACCATCCGTGCTCATAGTGCGAACGACGCTCGATTCCCCCGCGTCGGAATCATTATCACCACAGCACAAAGGCGTGGCAGTCCAAATCAATCTGTCTCCGTCGTAGTGTGGGATGAACTCGCGGTACTTGCGGTACTCGTCGCAAGTCAAGATAAAAGCGGCGTCTTTCACCGTTCCATAGGCGCGGTCTCCGTTGTCTGCAACAAGGTCAACTGTATGCGCCAGTAGACCTTTTCCACCAAAACCAGAGTTCGCCATATCGGATAGGATTCCCCGCACATTACTGGTACGGTAGTTATTCCAGTTGCCCCTTTCGTCTGTGAATTTATCACTTGGGCAGAACTTTACATCTTTTGCCCACGGCTTTTCCATAATAGCCAGCACGCCGCCGTCTGGGTGGTTCGGGTCAAGGCAGACCCACTCGAAACCTTTGAACATAAAGTGTTCGCCGGGTCGTAGGGTTGTGATGTTAGTCATTATCTGCTACCTCCTCGTTCCAATATTTTTTACAGCATTCTTCACAAAAGCTATGGTCGCAATATTCCATGTTTCTGTATGTGCTGTCGATGTCGTTTGGGCAAATCGTAATCACGTCGCCCATTGTTTTTGCGTTTGGAAACCGCTTCAAAAACTCGCTCTGGCGAGTCTTGACGGGGTGGTCTTTCGCCCATTGCTCGACTTTTGAAATCGTTTCTTCAATGCTTTTAACTGAATTTTCTTCGAGCCTAACCATGCGCATGACCATGCAAATGCCCTCTTTACAAGCAGGACATTCCCTACAGCCTTGATCTTTGCATAATCTGTTTGCCGTCTTAAAAAATTCAACAGCGTCCATTAGTTGTCAACCTCCTCGTTCCAGTATTTGTATCTGCACTTCTCGCACATTTCTACAGATGCCACGCCTACCTCGCACGCCTTCTTTTTGTCAAAATGCGCAGTGCAAAAAGTGGTTGTAATACTGTACATGTTCGCATTCGGAAACATTTTTTGAAATTCACTTTTTCGTGTTTTTACGGGGTTGTCTTTTGCCCATTGCTCGACAATATGCACAGACTTCTCCACGTATTCGCTTGCATTTTCTTTACAGTAGACATAGTCATCTTCTTTGCATTTTTCGTGCAATGGGCATTCAGGACAATTGGCTTGACTTTTGCACAGTCTGCGCAAAGCTTTTGTATATTCAACTGCGTCCATATCTGCGTTTATAACTACAAAATCTCCGTTTTCTATGGCGCAATCGACCAGCTCCACAATGCTTACCCAACTGTATGGTTTGTGTTCTCTTGCAAAAGTTGCAAGGTCTTTTGCCTGTTCGGATGTAAGCGTCATATCCTTGCCGTAAAAATCTCGTTCAGGCTCTTTCTCTCGGATTTCATAGGGCGCATAATAGCCGATTTTTTCGAGATACTCTCTCCAGATACGTCCGCAAGAATCTACTTGGCCGCGGATTGTGCCTCTGATTGGCTTGCCGCAGTGCGGGCATTTGCCCACATCGTAGCGGGCGATTGTAATATCAAATCCCATTACAAACACTCCTTATCCAGCCCGCGGGCTACATACTGCCCATAGGTCAGGCCCAGGGCGGCGGCTTCGCGGACGCATTGCTCAATGGGTTTTATGGTTTTCTTCGGGTTAGGATGCGCGGCGGGTTTCTTGCATTTTTTCAAAACACCGGCATCCCTGCGGCGCTGGTAGGACGCCTGCGCGCTTTTGATATTGCGCTTGCGGATGCAGGAATCGCAATAGCGCTTTGTGGGCTGGACATCCCACATGATTTTCCCGCAGGTCTTGCAGAATTTTGTTGTGGTCATAGCGGCTCCTTTGTTCTGGGTGCTTCAATGCCGATGCTTTGCAGCGTCACCTGTGCCCAAAGGTCGGCAAGCTGATCATTGCGGTACTCGTTGTATTTATCAGCAACGGGGCCTGTCATTGCATTCTGAATCCGTTTCAGGGTGCGTGGAGAAAGACCGACCTGATAGCACGCCAGCAGACACAGATAGGTGGCGCGGGTAGCAATGTCGTTGCGCTCCTTCATGACAGCTTCCTGCGCACGGCTCTGGATGCCTTGAATTTTAGATTCTGCATAGGCGTCTATGGCTTTTTGCATGGCCGGGGTGGGATGAAGTCTGGCTTTCATGTCTTTCAACTCTTTCCTGTTTTATATAATCCGTATTTTCTGACATCGCGGCGGATTTTAATTCCGCGCTCTGCATCTGCCGCGTCCGCTGCGGCATCTGCAAGCCGCTGTGCGCGGATTTTTTCAAGCATGGCCGCATACTCGCCGTAGCGATTACAAGCGCTGTGGCAATGCGCATGGCGGTCTGGGCAGTCTTTACACGGGCTGTTCATCGTCCAGCATCTCCTCGATAAAAATTTCGGTGCGGGGGTTGGATTTGTCGTACAGTACGCGGGAGCCGTCCACGCTGACGATGATGGTGTTATTGTCGTCTGCAAGGATTTTGGCGGCGACAAGGGTGTCATGGGCGGCCTCCATCAAGTTCGTTAGGTCTACTTTGCGGCGGGTCGGCATATAGAACACCGTGGCGACGCGGTAGCGGCCCGCCAGCGGGGCTTTCGGCTTTGGGGTGAGATACCACATAGCTGCCTGTTCGTACTTCTTATACTGCCTGCTGGGGGCGATGAACGGCTTGCCGGTGCGGTGGTTGGTAAGTATCTGCTGGGAGTTCTTCTTGGTGATAGGGGGCAGGGAGATAATGTATTTTTGGATCATGGTGCTATCTCCTTTACTTTCGCGTAGTACTTCTCGCTGTACCAGATGTCCGGCAAGTTTGAATTTTGGGGGTAACCTGCGGTGCGCAGGGCGGCTTCGGCGTTCCAGCGTGTGGAATACAGGCGCTTGGAGTGGGTGATGTCGCCGGTAGAACGGGAATAGGTGATGATTTCAAAGCGTTTCATAATCAGAACGGCAGGTCGCCTTCATCCTCAATGAGGGCAAAATCATCGGCTTGACCCTGAGAATAGGCGGGCGGTGCTGCATCAGGTTCACCCTGCGTGCGCTGTGCGGGGGCTGCGGGGCGCTGTGCGGCGTTCTGCGAGGCGGGGTTTGTGCTTTCCTTACTGCCGCAGAAATTCGCGTTCTGGGCCACGATTTCAACGGCTGTGCGGTTCTGGCCGTTCTTGTCCTGATAGCTGCGGCTCTGCAAGCGGCCATCAATGGCAATCAGGGAGCCTTTCTGGAAATACTTGCAGACGAACTCTGCCGTCCTGTCCCATGCAACAACGTCCAGCCAGTCTGCCTGGCTCTGGCCGTTGGCGTCACGGCGTCCGCGATCACAGGCAATGCGGAACGACGCAACATTCTTGCCCGTCGTAGTCTGGCGAAGCTCCGGGTCACGCGCAAGGCGGCCCATGATTGCAACAACATTCAGCATATTTTCACCTCAACATGAAATTCTTTCTCTATCGCAGTTTCCCAATATCGCCAGCTTGTAGCTTTCCGGTGCGTTATCGCCAAGCTGCACCACGCCAGCGGAAAACCATTTCGGCATCGGAACTCCAAGCTCTTTGTATCTGTCCCACGCAAGGCGCATAGACCAGTTATCGGCGACGTTGTATGCGCTGTATTTGACAGCAGCTTCCCGCACCTCGCTTACAGTTGGCTTGAATCGGTGCGTTTTGGAAAGCTCCTGCACAGCTTTCAGTGCGGCGCTGTAGGGGACGTCGGCAAGCGACGCCGCCCAGGCTTTGGCAGTTTCCTCGGCGTTCGTTTTGCTGCAAATGTTATCCCAGTAGTTCATAGCCAGCGACAGGAGCGCCGCCGTCTGCTGATAAGTCATCTGCTATGCCTCCTTTCGCAATTTCGCGCAGCTTTTCTTGTGTTGTTTTCATCTGCTGCCGTTGTGAAGTTCCTTTCTGCTGGCTTCTGGCCTCTTTCTCGGCAAGATACGCCGCGCGGGTGGTAATGTTCTTTTGCAGACAGTCACGTAAAATCGCCTGCGCATAGCCCCACGAACGCTTATTGTTGATAGCGGCCTGCTTGATTGCCTCGCAAACAAGGTCAGGCTCTACCTGTTCCAGATAGCCCACAATGCTATCAAATGCGGCACGAGGAAGTTCGCCGATGTTCTGCTCGTAACACTCGACACACTGCTGCAAGCCTTCGCGCGCTTGCGCGGTAGTCGTAGTAGTAGTAATATTTTGTTCTTTGTTCTTTGTTCTTTGTTCTTTGTATTGGCTTGTTTGGCTATCGTTCGCTTGCGAACGCTTGCGTTCGCTATCGTTCGCTTGCGAACGCTTGCGTTCGCTATCGTTCGCTATCGTTCGCTTTTTAGCGTTTTCTGAATTCTTCCTGCATTTTGCGTTGTACTGTTCTTGAGATACCTTGATATTACGGGTGATGAACCGATACGCAATCACTTCCTTGCCAGTGAGCGGCTCGGGCCGTTCTGCTCCTTCGCAATAAGCGCAAAGCGCATACATAAGCCGTCGAAACTCACCGTCCGAAAGGTCGGACGTATCTTCCATATACCCGGGATAAAAAGGGATATATTTCAATTCAGCCATATTCAGTTGTCCTTATCTTGATGACAGTGCATATAAATGTACTCGGAATGCGCTGTCATGTTCTGGTATAGCCAATCGTCGGCTTTTTCTTTACTCAAATGCTCGTGCATCACGCGCTTTTCATACACAAACTCGCCGTTAATTTTCTTTTCGGCTATGCGGTCTTTAATGTCCGCTTCTGTGTAATTGGCTTCGACGAGATAGAGATTATAGCCTTTGGCTGTTATTCCGTTCAGATTGTTTGCGTCTGTCGCATAGAACAATCTTTCAACGGGAGGCTGCGGCAGCTCTATATGCCAGCAGCAATTTTGTACATCATGCTTTGTTTCCTGCGCCTTAATTCTGCACAGATTCTTGTAGTTGTACCAGCGTTCTGTTCGTATCACGTCAATCTGGCTCATTTTAACGCCAGCATTCACGAGGGCTGCACATAACCACACACAGCACGCAAAACGCAATGTGGGCCGCTCTCTGGCGAGCCTGCGCAGCGTGGCGGGGTTGAAGTGGTCGCCGTGGATATGTGTGAGCAACACGAGCTTCAGGCATTTGTAATCGTCCTTCAACCGAGAAAATGGAACGCCGCAATCAATCAATATTGAGTTTTGAATGAGAACGGCGTTCCCTTGGCTTCCGGTTGAAATAATCTTGCAGTCCATCTTACAGGCTGCTCAAGTCGATTTTCATCGGCTCGGCGGCTGCGGTCTGGGCTTCAACTGCCTGTTCGGCTTGCGGCTGCTCAATCTGAGGTACAGGCTGGGCGGCAGCTTCAAGGCGGACGTCCTTTGCGGACGCGACGCGCTCTGCAATAAGCTGGCCGTTGTTGTCGTGCGTGATGGTGTCATCATGCTCAAGTGCCGTTTGCATATCAACGCTCATAACGCCCCAGCGAGAAATAAGCTGACGAAGCATGGTTTTCTTTGCCATGTCATCAAAGTTCTTGTACCAGAACGAGGAATACTTCCACATTTCGCTCTGCGGAACTTTCCCGGCAAGCAAATCCTCATAGCCTTTGCGGCTGAATGCCGGGCTGTAGGTGTCTGCATGGGTCATCATCTTTTCTTTGCTCCAATACAGAACCTTGCGGAATCCGTTCAGGTACTCAAAAAATGCCATGTAACCGACTGTCGGCAGGGCATCGCGCACATCATCGTCCTCGATAAACTTAAACCGGGCTTTTCCGGTTTCGGGGTCTTTGCCGCTGTACTCGCCCTGCTTGATAACCATAACATCAAGGTCTTTGTACTGGCCGCTGCGCAATGCAAGCTGGATATAGCCTTTATAGCCAAGCACAAACTGTGCTGTAACGGTCTGCTGGCGCTTGTTCTTGAACGGTACAAGGTAGTACTGCCCAAGCTGCGGGGAAGGGGAGAGTTTCAGGCTCTCACCCAGCAGCGCACCCGCCAAAATCGTTCCGGCGTCGCATTCCTGCAAGGCAGGATTCACAGCAACCGCGCTTGTGATGCTGGCGGTAAAGCTGCGTGCGCGGTCTGGGTCTCGCAGCGTGTTGTTGATTAGGTTCTGGTAGCTCTGCGTAGTGATCATTACGCTGAACTTCGGCTTCTGTGCCAACTGTTGATTAGATGTCGTCATAGCTCATGCCCTCCTGTAAGATGAACTGTTTCAGTTTCTTCAACTGTTCGATGGTGCCGCGAACGGCGAACTTTACTTCATAGACAGCAGGCTGTGTTTCCTCCGGCTCCTGCACGGCTGCTGGCTGTTCTTCCTCAGGTGCAGATACCTCTTCAACAGGCGGCGCGGCGTCCTGCTGCGCTTCTTCGATGGCCTGCTGTACCTTCTCTTCTGCCGCCTGCTGCTGTTCCAGTTCAGCGCGGCGTTCGGCGACACGCTGCTTTTGAAGTTCGATCATGGCGTGTCTGGCGCGAACTGTACTCAACGCAAGCGCAACATTCAACGACTTCTTGTACTCGACCAGCAGTTCCGCAGCGTCCTCATGCTGGGAAAGCTCCTGAACCTCTTCGGCGATTTTAAGCACCGTTGCAGTCAACGCCGTTTTCACGCCGTTCACACTGTTCGAAAGCCCGATTTTCAAATTCATCTGCTCAAAGCGCAGCCAGGGCAGATTATTTGCTTTGCAAAGCTCGTCAAAGTAGCTCTGTACGGCCTTGACCTTATCGGCCTTCAAGCCTGCTTCTACCTCATCGATGCGGCGCTTAAGCTCGGCATCTGCCTTCTTGTACGGGTCGGAGATGCAGTCCTTATAAACCGCTTCAAACTGGTTGTACGGCTCCATGATGGCTTCTTTAACGCGCTTTCGCTGTTCTTCCATCGATGCAAACTCTTTGCCAAGTTCCGTGCGGATTTTCTTTACATCTCCGCGCGTTTCTTCCGTGCATACAAGCTGCATCGCGTTCTTCGTGCGTGTCTCTACATCGGCTTTCACAAGCTGAAGATGCTCCTCGATAATGGGCAACTGCTTCAGCGTGATTACCTGTAATTTCGTTTCCATTTGTCAAACCTCCATGTATTCGAATCTGCTCATGCTCTGGCTCATCCCTGTTTCAGCGGAAAGCGTAAGGTCTCGAATCTGCTGATATTTTATGAAGTCTGGCGTAGAGCGGTCATGTATAATCTGTTGCATGGCCTGAAAGTGTTTCTGGTATTTATCAGGGGCGTTATCCTTAAATGCGGATTTTATACTTTTACAGGTCATTTTTATACCTCTGCTGCAACCGCAATCGGGATGCCGAGCGCGGTCAAAACTGTTTTCACGTCCAAATCATCGTAGCGGTAAATCGCGCCGTCGATGTCTACAATCTCGTCGCCCTCGTAGTACGGTACGCCGTCAGCGTCCGTTCCAATCGGTTCATCATCATAGGGCGGAAAGGGGTTATCTTGATGCCCCCAGAAGCTAGTCATTCGTCGGCCTCCTGATTTTCTTCCTCATCAGAAAAATGCAGCTCCATCAAGTCGGCAATCGCAAGGTACTCTTTGGCGTATTTGCTGTTGCCGTGGGTTTTCTTGACGATTTCTCGGAACTGCGCCAAATCACCATAAAAGCAGCCGCATTGTACGCGGAGAATTTTATCCTTGCAGCGGAAAAATGTGGTCGCGCGGAAGTAGCGACCAAAGCCTGTAACAACGGCGTAGTCTGCATCGCCGGAGACCTGCGCAACGCCGGAGACCCGCGCATTGCCGGTGACCTGCGCATAGCCGGTGACCCGCGCATTGCCGGAGACCCACGCATCGCCGGTGACCTGCGCATCGCCGGAGACCTGCGCAACGCCGGTGACCCGCGCATAGCCGGTGACCTGCGCATTGTCGGTGACCTGCGCATCGCCGGAGACCTGCGCATAGCCGGTGACCCGCGCATTGCCGGAGACCCACGCATCGCCGGTG
>ERZ1026876.237-NODE-237-length-35878-cov-22.234682_pt1 | contig 35878 bp, 30 predicted proteins | sample MGYA00380168_ERZ1026876 | MGnify/ENA primary metagenome ERZ1026876 (study PRJEB33269, sample SAMEA4719804) | human gut metagenome | biome: human-associated habitat; feature: organic feature; material: feces | place: Cameroon | collected 2013-10 ... | reverse complement strand
TTTGGCAGATTTCTCCTGGATACAGCTGTAAGAAGGTACTGCCACAGCCATTAAAATGCCCATGATCGCGATCACGCAGATCAGTTCCACTAAGGTAAATCCTCTTTTTTCTTTCCACTTTCTGTTCTTCATACATTGCCTCCCTTGTATCTTAACATTCTCTTGGAATTTTAGTCTGCAGAATAGATCACTTTCTCTGCTTCTTCCATATCCATTTCACCGCACATTACCATCTGGGCTGCCTGTTCCTGGAGAGAAAGGAAACCTCTTTCCCTCTGGTAGCGGCGGATCTTTTCTGCTGTTTCTCCATCACGGATCATATTTTTTGTTGTCTCGTTCAGCTCAAACATTTCATAGATCGCCCGCCTGTGGCTGTATCCTGTATTCAGACACTCTTCACAGCCAACTGCCTCCCAGACTTCCTCTGCTTCTTTTCCTGAAACCTCATACAACAGCCGTTTTGTCTGCTGCCCGGCTTTTATCTTCCGCCTGCAGTGAGGACAAAGCACTTTTACCAGTCTTTGCGCCACTACCCCTGTGGTAGCAGCAGCGATCATATAAAAGGGGATCCCCATATTTTGCAGACGGTAGACAGCAGAGACACAGTCGTTTGTATGCAGCGTTGACAGCACCAGATGACCTGTAACAGCGGCTCTTACGCCAATATCTGCTGTTTCTTCATCTCGTATTTCTCCCACCATGATCACATCCGGATCCTGTCTTAAAATAGAACGGAGGGCCGTTGCAAAAGTAAGTCCCGCCTTGGCATTTACCTGAACCTGGGTAACACCATTTATCAGCTTTTCCACCGGGTCTTCAACAGTTACACAGTTAATCTTCTTTTCTGCCAACTGGCTTAAGGCTGCATAAAGGGTGGTAGATTTTCCGCTTCCTGTAGGTCCTGTTACAAGAATGATGCCAAAGGGCGCTTTTAACATTCTGCCAAATATTTCTTCCTGCTTTTCATCCATTCCCAGACGGCGCACATCTATCAGGGAACTGTCCCTGTCATTTCCCAGCAGTCGCAGTACTACTTTTTCCCCGTAAACGGAAGGAAGGGTGGAAATTCGCAGATCTGTTGCCATCTCTTCTTTTTCATAGCGGTACTTTCCATCCTGGGGAAGTCTTTTTTCTGCAATGTCCATTTCTCCCATAAGTTTCAGCCTGGTAACCACCGGCCGGTGATAGGACATTTCCATCTTTGTATACATACACAGATCTCCGTCAATACGAAAACGGATGGTCAGAAATTCTTTTCCCGGCTCTATGTGGATATCACTGGCATTTCTCTTATATGCAGATTCGATCAGCGTATTGACCAGGCGGACTGCAGGAGCGCTTTCCACTTTTTCTGCTGTCTTTCCGGTTTCAGCTGCTTTTTTCTTCTCTTCTGTTATAGTTTCCATCCCCGACAGCATCTTCTGGATCTGGTCTGCAGGTGTCAGCACCGGCCGGATCGTCATACCGGAGATTGTCGCCGCTTCCTCTAAAATATCCGGATCTACAGGAAAGGCGCAGGCAACTAAAAGATCCCCTTTTTCAAAACATACAGGTACGATCTCATTGTTCACAATAAAGGACTCCGGAAGCATCTCTATGGCAGCCGGATCTGCGGTCCGTTCCTCTAAATGGATGATCTCCATGTCATCCCGGTCGCTGAAACAGTTCATGATCACATCTTCTGTTGTATATCCCAAAAGAAGCAACATATCTGTCAGGCTTTTATCTTCATGACTTTTCTGGATCTCTTTTACCCGTTCTAGCTGCTGTCTGGAAATAATATCCCGTTCCACCAGCATTTCTTCAATGGTGATCTTCATGGTCTGGTTGCTCCTTTCTTTTCCAGATGTTATACTTTTTTATAGATGATTTTTCAGGAGGTGACAATATGGCTGCAGGAATTTTCTTTCTGTTTATCCTTCTTCTCCTCATTGCTGCATGGACAGATCTGAAAGAAGGTTATATCCCTGACTCAGTTTCCATCCTGATCTTTTTGCTGTCTTTCTGTTCTCTTTTCATCCGGTCAGGTCCCGGACCTCTATTGCGTATAGAGGGCGCTGTTCTCTGCGGCGGGCTTTTGGAAGGGATCCGTCTTATCAGCCGCGGCGGTATTGGTATGGGTGATGTAAAACTGATGACTGCCTGTGGCTTCTTTCTTGGGATCACAACCGGAGCGGTCTCCCTTGTTTTTGCCTATATACTGGCAGGTATGTTCTGTCTGCCCCTTCTCATTTTTAAGAAAGCCTCCCTGAAAACAAGACTTCCCATGGCACCATTCTTTACTGTGTCCATTTTGATCTTTCTCTTTTTTGAAGAAAAGATCTTTACCTGGTATCTGGGCCTATGGGGTATCCTGTAAAGGAACTTCTCCTTCTAAATGCATGGAAAAACCGGATATTTTCGTCCATGTATCCACATAGGCTTTTTCTTCCACAGGTTCTAATTTCAGGCGGATACGCACTTCGCAGGGTTCGCCTTTTTCATCGGTATAACTTCCGGTTCCTTCTGTTATGTATTCCCGGTCTTCTAAATCCAGGTCTGTATCCTGTCTTTCGTCTGCATCCTGTCTTTCATTTGTATCTTGTATTTCATCTGCATCCAGTTTCGTTATCCCGTCTGCCCCGGCACCTTCTGTTTCTGGTATATCTTCGTTTTCATTTTCTTCTGCTTCCTCATCCTCCAGATCTCCTTCATACTGGTTCCACAAAAGCCTAAGGGCATCACTTTCTCCCTTTGAAACTGCTTCGCAGAAAGAATTATGGATCATATGGGTGGTCAGGCGCGCTTCCATGTATGCCCGGTTTTTCAGAGCCATTTTTATATGATATCTGGACACTGCCATAAAACCACAGGCAAATACAGAAAGCAGTGTAATAAAAAAGATCACATACAGCAGACTTCCGCCTTCCCGGCCATCACCATGAAAGCGATCCGTCTTTATCCTCGTTTTCACCTTTCTCATCCTCTCCATCCTCCAAATATCCATAAACAGAAGAAAGCCGGATCGTCCGGGAGTATACTTTCTCTCCTTTATAAAGGACTGTTATCTCAGAAACTGCCTTTTGAGACTGTGTATCAGAAAAATCCAGCCGGACCTCATACTCTTTCTCAGCACCCAATCCTAAGTCTTCTTCTGATATCTGCTCCCATTGTTCTCCTAATTCACCGGATCCCTCGCAGTAATACAAAACAGAACTTTCTTTGGGGTCCACCCGGAAAAGGAAGGCATGATCCAGTCTGGAAGTGATCTGAAAACAGACACGGTCTGCTAATTCCTCTGCCTTAAGGATCTGCGTCTGCTTTTTGTATTCATGCATCTGACTGCCGAAAAAGCCGGCTGCCCAGATCCCTATGACCGCACTGAGTGAAAGAGCAGCTACAAGTTCCAGCAATGTAAATCCATCTCTGTTTCTCATTGGAATCCCCTTTTGTAATAAGTCATAGAGTCTCCTCCTTCACTGGTCACAATGTATTTTCCAAATATTTCGCTTGCGTCTTCCTCTTCTCCTTCAAAGATGATCTCTAATTCTTCTCCGGTCCATTCTCCCTGTCCTTCTTCTGCCAGTTCAGACAGTTCGTATACATTTTGCATCAGGGAATGTTCCCTGGTAAGAAGGACTCCGTTTGCAGCAGTCATGGAAAGAAAGGCTCCTGCTACAGAAAAGAGGATGGCTGTGCTTACGATCACCTCTAAAAGAGAAAAGCCTGCCTGTTTTTCACTGGTCATGACAATAAACCACCTCCATGGTCCCTTTCATCGCAGTTTCGTCTTTTTCTAACTGCAGCGACTTTATCCACATACCGGCGCCTTCCTGGTTGATCTTTTCCACAAATCCGGCTGCCTGTTCCCTGTCTGTACACACAAATTCCAGTGTAAGAGGTGTATACACATAACCTGCTGTATCCATCTCTTTTGTTTCCCCTGTTTCTACCCCGGAAAGCTGTATCCCAGTTTCTCCTGCAAGCTGCAAAAGCTTTCTGTCCATTTTTTCCGGACTCATATCTGCAAAATAGATCTGTCCGTTTCCGGCTTGTTCCAGTTTTTCTGCCATCTGTTCCAGGTTCTGTTTTCCCTGGGGACCGCCCCGTTTGATCTGTTCTTCCAGCCTGTTGATCTCCTGTAAGTTGGCAAACAACAGATCTGTTTCCGGCTCGATCCAGAATTTATAAAAACCAGTCCACAACAGTAACAGCGTCAGAACTGCCAGTAAAAAACGTTCCCGCTTACTGAGCCTCATCTTTGGCCCCCTTTCCTATTGTAAAGACCAGGGCAGCGCTTACTTTATCTTCCTGTTGCTGCCAGTGACTCTGCTGTAAAGAAAATCCGGAATTTTCTTCTATTTTTTCGCAAAACAGAGAAACCTGCTCCGGCTTACTGGTGCTTAATTTTAGATGTATGCTGGCATCCTCTGCCTGATATTCTATGGTTTCCAAGTCCATTTCCGGCAAAAGCGCCTGCTCCAGACAGGAAAATACCGCCGGATCCAGTGTGATCTGACCGGCAAGTTCTCTTTTTTCTGCTGTCAGTTTTGCCAGTTCACTGATCTTTCCTTCCAGATCCCTTCGTTCCTGTGTAACATCATTACCCTGCTGGTCTGCACTGATCCGGTCCAGACGTTCCAGCTTTCCGGCTGTATAAAACTGACCGCCCAGGGCACTCAGAACGATGACTGCAAATGCTACCAGACTGGCGCACACCGGACCTAAAGGAAAACCTGCCTCTGTTATCTTTTCATAGAAGCTTTCTCCTTCCATAAATTCACCTGTATTCCGGTAAAGCAGATTTTTCAGTTCTCCCGCTAATGCCTGCCGTTTCCATATCCCATTTTTTCCCAGAGCCATACAGGGGATCCCCAGCATTTTTGCAAGAACTCCTGCGTCTGATCTGGGTGCTTTCAAACACTCACCCTGGATCAGGACTCCCTGTATCTGAAATTCCCGTCTTTCCTGTTTCATCCTGGTCTGAAAACGACGGATCAGAACCGCCACTTCTTCCATTAACGCCTTTTCTTCTCCCAGATAGGCAAACATCCCTGGTTTTAAACTGGAATGTTCCAGATGACGGCAGTGTCCATTTTCCATCTGGTAAAAAACAATGGACTGGTCTGCAAGATGGACAAAGATCACCGTTCCCTTATTCATTCCATAATCGGAAGGTTCCAGAAAAGAGGCCAACAGCGCAGGTCCCGGCAAAATGGAACGGATACGGAAACGCGTGATCAGGGCTCCCGTTTCAATGGCCCGGATCCATGCTTCTGATACTGTGTACACAGTTCCTTTTAACATGCCCTGACCATTATTTGGCATAAAATCAGCTGCAAGAAGGCGTTCTCCTTCCTCTCCCAGGACCAGCAGCTGTTTTTCCGCCATCTGCAAAGCCGTTTTCTTAGAAGAAGCCGGAAGACTCATAAAATGGATCTTTACAGAGGCTTTTATAGCCAGGACGACCGCTCTTCCTTTCAGATTATAAATATCTGCCAGTGATTCCATGGCACCAGTTACAGTTTCTGGTCCGGTTATGGTGCGGGAACCCATAAAACTGTAGCCTCTGGCTCTATTTTCTTTTCGGATGTAATAAAGTTTATCTTCTGTAAGATAAATATAATGTTTCATCGCATCCTCCTTTATAACATTGCTGTATACATACTGAATACCGGCAGCATAATGGATAAAACAATACTTCCCACCACTGCTGCCATGATCAGGATCATACATGGCTCCAGCAGTGTTACCATTCTCACTGCAGACTGTTCTGCTGCTTTTTCATAATAGATCCCGGCCTGTTTTAAAACAGCTTCCAGATGTCCGGACTCTTCTGCCGCAGCCACCATGGAAAGAAATACCGGATGAAAGATTCTCTGACGGCTTAATGCCTGGGAAAGACTCTCTCCTTTTTGCAAGCCTACGGCAGCCTCTATCAGCTTCTTTTCGATCCATGTATTTCCCATTACATGTCCCGTTATATCCATACACTCTAAAATTCCCGTTCCGCTTCCATAAAGAACAGAGAACGCCGAAGCAAACCTGGATGTATAAATGGTCTTCATAAGCCCTGAGATCACAGGGATGTAAAGGATCATCTGGTCTCTTCGCAGACGCAGCCATGGAACTGCAAAAAGAGCCATCATAAACAAAAGCAACAAAGGCAGGAAACAGACATACAAAAGCCAGTTATCCTGAAGATAGGCCCCTGCTTTCATCATAAAACGGGTAATAGCCGGAAGTTCATATTCTGCCAGCATAACTCTGAACTGTGGAAGAACCGATGTAAGCAGAAAGGCGGACGCTCCTATGGATGCAAAGAAAAGGATACAGGGATAGATCATCGCTGTCCGTACCTTTCCTGCCATTTCTACTTCTTTTTCATAATAACTGGACATTTTCTCTAAAATATGATCCAGGGTTCCACTGGTCTCTCCTGTCTGGACCATATACACAAGAAGTTTTGGAAAACAGCCATGCATGGACTCCATTGCCTCAAAAAGAGTCTGTCCTTTGTGGACTTTTTCTTCCAGTTCACCAAGAAGCGCCTTCATTTCCCTGTTTGCCGCTGTTTTACAGGCTGTTTTTAAGATCTCCGCCTGAGGAACACCTGCCGCCAGCATGGAACTGACCTGGCTGCACAAAGGAGGAAGCAGCTTTAACGGAACTGTAAAATGCTTCATGGAGGCAGTTCTTTCTTCATTTTTCAAAGAACAGCAGTACAGGCCGTCTTCTAACAGAGCTTTTACCAGTTCTGCTTCACTTCCAGCTTCTTTAACGCCTTTATACTTTCTGTTTTCCCTGTCTCTGGCATTGTATCTGTAAAGAGCCATTTTTCCTCCTTTCTGAAGTTAAAAAGCAAAAACCGGCTTTACCTGATCATGCTTGCTCAGATAAAACCGGCTCTTTTTAGCGAAAACAATTTTGTTCAGGCTCATACTCAAAACCTATGTCAGACAGAGTCTTTTTGATCTGGTCTTCATCCAGATCCATAGCCTGACACAATTCTTCTAAGGAACTGTAGTTATCTCTTAACTGGGTATTTATATAGCTTAACAAAATCATAGGATCTTTGGGTATTGCACTCATAGGATCTTTTCCTTTCTTGTTAACATAATTATTACAAAAAATTATAACATCTGTTACTTTCCATTTCAACTGTAATCTGTGCATTTAGGTCCTGAAAATCCGCCTGTTTTCTTGCTTTATTCACTTTATAATGCTTATATTATAGGTAAAATAATGTGTATTAAAGCAAAAAAACAGGTCTGCTGCAAGCATTTCTGTTTGCAGCAGACCCGGGTCATCGATCAGAATAAAGAAACCATTATTCTGCCTTGGCAGTCAGGTGATCTCCCTGTGGATCTACATCGATCACGATCACGGAGCCTTCTCCTACTCCATCTGCAAGGATGATACGTGCAGCCAGAGTTTCCACATTCTTCTGAAGGTAACGCTTCAGAGGACGGGCACCATATACAGGATCATAGCCATGATCTGTGATAAATACCTTGGCAGCATCTGTCAGACGCAGCTTCAACTCTCTGTCAGCCAGACGTTTGTTCACATCTGCTACGCAAAGGTCTACGATACGGCTGATATTGTCCTTGGTCAGAGGCTTAAACAGGATCATTTCATCCAGACGGTTTAAAAACTCCGGTCTGAAGTGGGCTCTCAACTCTCCCATAACCGCATCTCTTGCTTCTTCACGGATATTTCCGTTTTCATCAATTCCCTCTAACAGATACTGGGAACCAATGTTGGAAGTAAGGATGATAATGGTGTTCTTAAAGTCCACGGTACGGCCCTGGGAGTCGGTGATACGGCCATCATCCAGTACCTGTAACAGTACATTAAATACATCCGGATGTGCCTTTTCTACCTCATCAAAGAGGACAACACTGTATGGTTTACGGCGTACTGCTTCTGTCAGCTGACCACCTTCATCATAGCCAACATAGCCTGGAGGCGCTCCGATCAGACGAGCCACCGAATGTTTCTCCATGTACTCACTCATATCAATACGCACCATATTGGACTCATCGTCAAACAGTGACTCCGCCAGTGCCTTTGCAAGTTCTGTTTTACCTACACCGGTAGGTCCTAAGAACAGGAAAGAACCAATTGGCTTTGTAGGATCTTTGATACCGGCCTTGGAACGTATAATGGCATCTGTAACCTTTTCTACTGCCTCGTCCTGTCCTACTACACGTTTGTGAAGGACTTCATCCAGATGTAAGGTCTTGCTGCGCTCACTTTCTGTCAGTTTCGCAACCGGGATACCGGTCCACTTGGATACGATACGGGCGATCTCATCTTCGGTTACACTTTCATGTACCAGGCTGAGGTCTTCATTTTTAACCTTTTCTTCCTCAGCTTCCAGTTCTTTCTGTAACTGAGGCAGTTTACCGTACTGCAGCTCTGCAGCCTTGTTCAAGTCGTATTTCTGCTGTGCATCCTGGATCTGGCGGTTCACAGCTTCAATCTCCTCACGGAGACTGGATAATTTATCTACACTGGCTTTTTCATTCTGCCACTGGGCTTTGCCTGCAGCAAATTTATCATGAAGTTCTGCCAGTTCTTTCTGTAAGTCTTCCAGACGTTCTTTGCTCAGTCTGTCCGTCTCTTTCTTAAGAGCCGCTTCCTCGATCTCCATCTGCATGATCTTACGTGACAGTTCATCCAGCTCTGCCGGCATACTGTCAAGCTCTGTCTTGATCATGGCACATGCCTCATCTACCAGGTCAATAGCCTTATCTGGAAGGAAACGGTCGGATATATAACGGTCGGAAAGCACTGCCGCGCTTACAAGCGCAGAGTCTGCGATCTTTACGCCGTGGTAAACTTCGTAGCGCTCTTTTAAACCACGAAGAATGGAAATAGTATCTTCAACTGTAGGCTCTGCTACCATAACAGGCTGGAAACGACGTTCCAGAGCAGCATCTTTTTCAATGTACTGACGATACTCATTTAAGGTAGTTGCACCGATACAGTGAAGTTCGCCTCTTGCAAGCATAGGCTTTAACATGTTTCCGGCGTCCATAGAGCCTTCTGTCTTACCTGCGCCTACAATGGTGTGCAGCTCATCGATGAACAGGATGATCTGTCCTTCGCTCTTCTTTACTTCTTCCAGAACAGCTTTCAGACGTTCCTCAAATTCACCTCTATATTTAGCACCGGCTACCAGAGAACCCATATCCAGGGCAAACAGCTTCTTATCTTTCAGGCCGTCAGGAACATCACCACGGACTATTCGCTGCGCCAGACCTTCTACAACGGCTGTTTTACCAACACCAGGTTCACCGATCAGCACCGGATTATTTTTGGTCTTTCGTGAAAGGATACGGACTACGTTACGGATCTCGCTGTCACGGCCGATGACCGGATCCAGCTTCTGATCTCTGGCACGTTCTACCAGATCGTAACCATATTTCTGTAATGTATCGTAAGTTGCCTCCGGGTTGTCGCTTACCACTCTCTGATTGCCTCTTACAGTGGAAAGTGCCTGAAGGAACTTTTCTCTGGTAATACCATAGGTCTTAAACAGGTCCTTCATTTCCTTAGAAGGCTGTTTTAACAGAGCCAGGAAAAGATGTTCTACGGAAACATATTCATCTCCCATGGCCTTGGCTTCATCTTCTGCATTGATCAGGACTTTGTTTAAGTCATTGCTGATATACAGCTGTCCGCCACCGCTTACCTTGGTCAGTTTCTCTATGGCCTGCTTTGCCTCGTTTTTAAACATGTCGCCCTGAATGCCCATCTTTGTGATCAGCTTCATGATCAGGCTGTCATCTAACGTCAGCAGGCTGTACAGCAGATGCGGCTGGTCGATCTGCTGGTTTCCATATTCATATGCCAGCTTTTCGCAGTTCTGAACTGCTTCCATTGATTTCTGTGTAAATTTATTGATATTCATATGCCCACTCCCCTTTCCGGAACAGTGTGTTTGTTATCTTGTTTTTTGTTCTATGCGTACTATAACACTTGTTGTTAGCACTGTCAAGAGTCGAGTGCTAATTTTTTGTAAAAAGTTTTTTTATTAAAAAATCCCCCGTCTATTTCATAAGACGAGGGGTAATATTATAAGTTGATCTGTTTTTATTTTAATCTACATTCATTTCTACACTGCTTTCGGCTGCAGTCTGCCCATTTTTCCACGGTCCTCTTCTGTAGAACATAATGGATAATGTTGTTGCAACACACCAGCCTACCGGCCATGCGCACCAGATACCTGTTGCTCCCAGTGCTGTCTTAGAGAATACAAAGGCAAGTACAACACGAAGGATCAGGTCTGTAAAGGTTGCTACCATAAAGTTCTTCATCAGTCCGGCACCTCTTAAGATACCATCTGCTACCAGCTTTGCAGAAACTACAAAGTAGAACGGAGAAAGGATCTTTAAGTAAATGATACCTGTATGCATTGCCAGTTCTGTAGGCTCGTCCATAAAGAGCTTTAAGACAATGTTTCCGCCGAAGAAGTACAGTAAAAACAGGGGCAGACTTAACATCCATACCATTTTAACACCGGCACGGAAGCCTTCTTTGATACGTGGCATTTTTCTTGCGCCCAGGTTCTGTGCTGCGTAGTTGGAAATACCATTTCCAAGTGTGGTGAAAGAAGTGATGACCAGGTTATTTAACTTGACAGCCGCTGAGTAACCTGCCATAACAGGGGCTCCAAATCCGTTGATGATACTCTGGATCACAATGTTTCCAAGAGAGATAAAACTCTGCTGTAAGGTACTTGGCACTGCGATCACTACGATCTGCATTAAGATCTTTTTATCGAAAAATGGTGCTTTTTCTTTTCCTTCGATCTTTGCAAGTCTGCGGAAGATAACTACCATTGCAAGGATACAGCTGATACCCTGACAGAGGAAGGTTGCCCATGCAACACCTGCAACACCCATGTTAAATCCTTTTACAAACCAGATATCTACTGCGATATTGGAAGTAGAGGAAGCAGCCAGGAAATAGAACGGTGTCTTGGAGTCTCCCAGTGCAGAGAAAATACCGGTTGCAATATTATAATAGAACACGAACGGCAGGCCCCATGCATAAATATCCAGGTACAGTTTGGAGTCTGCAAATACTTCATCCGGAGTACGGATCAGTTTTAACAATGCTTCGGATCCCAGGATACCGATCAGCATCAGGCACACGCATACAAAGGCGCTGAAAATGCAGGCTGTATAAACAGCTGTTTTCATTCCCTTAAAATCTTTTGCGCCAAACAGCTTTGATACAACTACAGAGCATCCCATATTGCAGCCAAATGCAAAGGCAATGAAGATCAATGTAATCTCATAACTGTTTCCTACTGCCGCCAGGGCATTTTCACCGATAAATTTTCCTGCTACCAGGCTGTCTGCGATGTTGTATAACTGCTGGAAGATAATACTTCCAAACAACGGCAGACAAAATTGCCAGAGCACCTTTTCAGGATTTCCTACTGTCAGATCCTTATTCATTTTCCATTTCCCCCATTCCCCTTAAGCCATCAATGATCACATCCACGCAGCCATCAATTCCAAGTTTACTGCTGGATAACATCATGTCATAGCTTTCTGACTGTCCCCATTCAGTCTCGGAATAAAACTCATAAAAATGTTTTCTCATTCTGTTCATATGTTTGATCCTGTGGACCGCTTCTTTTTCACTGATCTGGTTTCGCTTCATAACACGCTTGACTGTACTCTCTTTATCTGAATAAATAAATACAGACAGTCTGTTCTCCTTCGGGATCATGGAAGCAGCACAGCGACCAATGATCACACATGGACCCTGTTTTGCGATCTTTTCGATCACTTCTTTCTCTGCATTGAATGTCACCTGGCTCTCTGAATAGAAAGTATTGCCAATGCTTGCAATATCCGCATAAGGATTTCCGCTTAAAAACTGAATACTGTTGATCGGTGACTCTTCTGTTTTGGAAATAAAATCTGTGCTTAACCCGGACTCCAGCGCCGCTTTCTTGATCAGCAGCTTATCGTAACAGGGAATTCCCAGTTTTCTTGCCAGCTTTTCACCGACCTCACGGCCACCACTTCCATATTGTCTTCCAATACAAATAATGCCCTTCATGTGATCCACTTCTTTCTTATTTATTTTAATTAATGTTGTTGAATGAATATTGAATGTTGTTTTTTGACGTCGGCTGTATTATAATCCGTAACAAGATATATGTAAAATATTAAAAATGTAATTTAGATATGTGTTTTTGATATAATGAGTGCCATGAAAAACAAGCGCCGCCAAAGGCGGCATTTGTTTTTCACAAGCCATTAACGAAGGTTCCGCCTGCGAATGCAGGCAGTAAAGCGCGTCAGCGCGGGGAACCTGAGTATACAAGTGTATATATGGGGGAAAACCAAAATGGACATCAGCTACGATTATTACCGTATCTTTTACTATGTTGCAAAATACAAAAGCTTTACAGGGGCTGCGGAAGCACTGCTGAACAGTCAGCCAAACATTACCCGGACCATGAAAAAACTGGAAAAAGAGCTGGGATGTACTTTATTTGTACGCCAGAGACACGGTATTGCACTTACTCCGGAGGGCGAAAAGCTGTATGCCCATATTTCCGTTGCTTTTGAACATATTTCCTATGGGGAACAAGAGATTGCCAGGGATAAAAGCCTACAGTCCGGTATCGTTACCATTGCAGCCAGCGAGATCGCCCTCCACTGTATCCTTCTTCCCACCCTGAAAAAATTCCGCAACACCTATCCAGGCATCCACATCCGTATCCTGACCCATTCCACTCCCCAGGCCATGGATATGTTAAAAAGGGGACTGGCAGATTTTGCCATTGTAACAGAACCTTTTGAATTTATATCCGGATTTTCTTTCCGTATTCTCAGAAGTATCCAGGAAGTGCCTGTGTGCAGCAGTGTTTTTTCCCTTTCTACCGGAACGTCCCTTACAGACGAGCAGATCAAAAAATATCCCATCATCGGTCTTGGTGAAAAGACAAGTTCCTTTGCCTTTTACTCCGACTATTTTAACAGAAGGGGCGGTACCTTTGCCCCGGAGATCGAAGCAGCGACTGCTGACCAGATCCTGCCTATGGTACAGTCTGACCTTGGGATCGGTTTTGTTCCAACGGATTTTCTGGAAAAAGAAAATATGGAAAATCTGATCATTTTAAATATGGAACCGCCGATCCCCAAGCGAAATATCTGTATGATAAAAAGAAAGTATGAGTCCCTCAGCATTGCTGCTGCAGAACTGGAGAAAATGATCCTGAATAATAATAGTAATAATAAGAGAAATTAAAAACAGTACCCCGGAACCATCCTGATCTAGATGATCCCGGGATACTGTTTTTATAAGTTGTTCTTTTTATTTTTGTAGATTATTCTACGCCCTGTGCTGCAACCGTCTTATCGGTCAGTGTACCATCATAGATCACTGTTACCTTGTCACCAACGCTGATACCGTCAAACATTCCTTCTGTTCCTACAAAAGAAAACAGGGTATTTTCCGGATCTGCAGTATCCAGAACAATATGATCTGCCTCAACTTCTGCTACTGTACCGGTTAAAGTTTTCTTCTTTGCTTCTTCTGTATCTTTTGCATCAGCTGTTACAATGCGGGTCGCTACTGCTGCGTCATCTGGATCTTCCAGATCACCGTAGTAAGTTACTTCTGCTTCTGCGCCAGCTTTGATACCGTCTTTTGTTACCTTCTGGGCGATCAGTGCATTCAGTGTATAGGTTCCTTCTTCTGTCTTTAAGGTAATGGTGCTGTCATCTGCACTTTCAATAGTTCCTTCTACTACCAGATCTTCCTGATCTGCCTCTTCTTCCCTTGCAACCTCAGCTGCGGAAGTCATGATCTCTACTGAAGTTGCCTTTGTAACATCACTGCTTAATTCACCGGCAAAACCTACGTTTACTTCATCGCCTTCGCCGATCTCATCTGCACCTGTTATCTCTGCATCTGAAATATCAAATTTTGCGGTATTACCTCCATCTTCAGAAACAGTGATCACATTATCTTCTACCAGGCTGACAAAGCCATAGTAATAATCTTCTTCTACTTCTTCATCAGAAGTCGCTTCTGTACTTTCTACTTCCTGTGCTGTGGTAGATTCTGTATCTGCTTTTTTAGAAGAACAAGCGGTAATTCCCAGTGCAACTGCCAGAAACGCAACTGCTAAATACTGTTTTTTCATAAAAATCTCTCCTCTCTCTGCCGCCTGTGGACTAACTTTTTGCGGCACGATACATCTTACTACGAAAGCTGTGTTTTTACTATGTATTTTTTATGAATTTTTCCTTAAATGTGTTTTTGGGGATTTTTAAGATCTGTCTTTTCTGGATCTCCTTTTCATGACCACTAAAAGGATCAGTCCTATGAAAAGCCCAAGTATACCGATCGCCACTGTGATCATAAGGCCGGTGCGGACCAGATACCAGAAGGGTCCCTGTCTTTTGACCGGACTGTCATTCTTTTCCTTATGATCTTCTTTTATCTCCATGGTCGTTTCTTCCTCTGTCATTTTTGCAGGTTCTTCCAGCTGATAGATCACATGAAGTTCATAATAATCCGGCTCTTTCCATTTTACTTCCCCTTCATACAGCACTTCATAATCCCGTAAAAGCCGTTTTCCAAGTGCCAGCGCCTCCCTGCAGATCTGCCCGTTTTCATCTGAAAATGGTTCTCCGTTCCATACTAAAGAGGTGATCCGGTAATCATCTTTAGAAAGTCCCAGGTCTTCTAAGATCCAGTCACCTGCCTCTGCTGTTTTTTCAAGAAGCTGGTCTTCCCCTGCCGGGATCACAAGATCTCCCAATTCATATTCATCTGCCCCATAGGAATAAAATGTAACAGGTACTGAAAAATCTTCCTTCCACTGCTCCCCTGTGATCTCAACATTTTTTCTGTATAAATTTCCGGAAAGCAGGATCCATCCGGGATCTGTTTCATCTGCCAGAATGATTTCAGGAACCTCCTCTGCAGCTTCCACCTTGGGATATTCCACCCGTTTTTCCAGGGTACGGGTAATCTCTTCCCCTTCTTTTTCCTGTAATTCCCAGTGTTTTAATTCATAGCGGATCCCATTTTCATCTTCATACTCTTTTTCAGGTTCTGACAGTTCTCTGACTTCTTCTATTGTAAGTTTCTCTGTAAAAGTCAGCTCTGTCTGTGCCATGACGCTAAGACCTGCGGCCATACTGGTAAAAATTCCTGTAGCAAGAAATGCCAGCCCCTTCAAATACCATTTTCCCCATGTTCTGTTTTTCTCTTTCATACTTTCTCCTTCACAATATTTACGTAAGACCCTGTGTTTTTGTTTCTGTATTTAATTGTCAAGGTTCGGTTTTCAATGGATTTTTAGTGATTTCATGAAGCCTGTTATGGCTGTGATATGGGAGATCTGAATGTCTCCTGAATGTTTCATGGAGCTGTTAAAAACAGCTGTAGGTTTATTATAAAAAAGGGAGGGGATTTTGTCAAATACATCTGGCAAATATCCCCTCTCCTTGATGGATCATTTTTAATTATTAACGGAACTGGCTGTATTTATGTCCTGCTGACATTCCGCCTCTGGCTGCTGCCAGTTCGCTGACTGTAACTAACTGATATCCTCTGGCTGTCAGTTCCGGGATCAGTACTACGGCTGCGTCTGCAGTAGCATCGTAAATATCATGCATTAAAATAATATCGCCATCTTTTACCTGGCTTAAAACGTTATTGATGGTCCTCTGTGCATTTCTGTGCTGCCAGTCTCTTGTATCAATGGACCACATGATCGCCGGCATTCCCATAGAACCAAGAACAGAAAGTGAATGGGCATCTACATAGCCGCCTGGCGGACGCATTACAACCGGTGATACGCCGCAGACTGCTGCGACTTTCTGGTTTACAGCACTTACCTGGCTTACAATGCCGTCACTGCTCAGTTTGGATATGTATTTATGGTCATTGGTGTGATTTGCAACCTCACAGCCCTGGGCTACCATACGGCGGATCACATCCCCGTTGTGTGGAACATTGGTTCCTACCATAAAGAATGTAGCTCTTCCTCCATACTGGCTTAAACTGTCTAAGATGCGGTTTGTAACAGAGGCTCTTGGACCATCATCAAAAGTCAGGGCGATCATAGGCTTTGACGGATCTACTGTTGAAGAAGCTGTCTCTGCAGGCGCTCCTGCATCTTTTGCTGTAATAGATGCCTTGATGCCATCAACTCTCAGTCCTGCTCCTTCGGTTCCTGCTGTTGCACCATTTACTGCCCAGTCTGTCCAGGAACCGTTCTGGTATACCTTATAGTACAGATCATAGGAAGCTGCCGAAGAACCGGTCAGTTCCATGGCAATGGCTTCCAACGGCTTTTCTGCTGATGCCCCGCCGTTTTCTACGCCGTCTGCTTTCCAGTCAAGCCAGCCGGTACCGCTTAAATTTACTTTGTAACGGACGCCGATCTGTGCTCCTGATGGAATATTGATCAGATTAGCTTTCATAGATGTGACCCATGACTCTGATGAGGCTGACAGTGCCTGGTTATCTGCTGCCGGATTGCTCCAGCCCTGATTTCTGAAATATACACTGTAGTTGACCTGAAGTGGATCCTGTCCAGACGGCTGTACGGTTCCGCCTGCGTTTTCCTGAGAACCTGTATTCTGTCCTGTTTCTCCGGAAGTCTCCTGTGTATCATCTACGGTTACAGTACCTATATCCTGCTTTACCTCTCCCGGTCCCCCGGTCTGGGACGCAGTCTTTGCCGCACCAATACCGGTAGTTCCTGCCAGTACTGTCATTCCCTGGGCAGTAAAGATCATTCCTGCTGCCATAAGGACCGCAAGAACCCTGCTTTTCATTTTTCTCATTCTCTTCTCCTTTTAACCAAATACTCTTTCACACAGCATCACGTATTCTTCATAATAAATGTGGCCTTTAAATTCTTTCAGAGCCTCTGCCACGCCTTTGTAATACCAGCCTTGCATCTCTTTGTCTTTCTGGTTGAAACGCTGCCACACTTCATCTCCCAGAACAAGATAATCTCTGGCTGTACTGCGAATATTGCTTAATTTGTCCGCAAGAGCCAGGATCTTTTCATCCCTGGTTGCCGTTTTCAAGCGCTCTACGGTTGCACCTTTACGTTCAACCCAGCTTTTTGATTTATCTTCGCTTTCCCCATCTACCAGAAATGCCACCCTGGGGCCGAACTTTTCTTCCAGTTCTTCTCTTGTAACCCCGGCGTCCTCTATTACATCGTGAAGAAGGGCCGCAGCTATCATCTCCGGTTCATCTGTAAATGCCGTTACGATGGCCGCAGTTTCCATCGGATGCGTAATATAAGGGATCTCCGTTCCCTTTCTGAAAACGCCCTGATGAGCCCGATCTGCAAATTCAGCCGCCTCTTTTATCATATTGTGCTCTACCTCTTTTCCCCCATGTTCAGTTGGCCTCTCTGATACCAGATTGCTACGTGCTTTTGACCCTGGTATCATCATACCATACCCGGACATTATTTTGAAGTTGTATTTTATTGTCACTTTCGTAAGACTTTCTCAATGAATAATTCCTTGTAAGTAAACTGTTTTTCTGCTATGCTATAGAGAGTTTTTAACAAAGGAGGAAATGGTAATGGAACACCATTCATCATACAGCGCACCAAGAAGCAGCCGTGGTTCAGAACATACCCGCCCTGCTGCTTCCCGTCCAAGTCAGAGACGCAGCCGCAGTCCAAAGAAAGGCAGCAGTTTCGGACATATTTTACTATGTTACATACTTCCATTTTTAGCAGTCAATCTGGCGATCTTTTTTATTGTCACGGCTACACCGAAAATTGAAATGACAATCAGCGATACTACCGATTATAAAACGCTGGATGTAAGCTTTAAGGTCCACTCTCTTCTTCCTTTAAAGAAGATGACAACGACTCTGGAGTCCCAGCCAATTGAATTCCAGAAAGAAAAAGGCGTTTATCATGCAGTCCTGACAAACAATGGTACTCTGGAAGTCTACGTATTAAGTTTGAACGGTATGCAGGCCCAGGATATCGAACATATTGCTGTACTGGACGATACACCGCCTTCCTTTGATGAAGAAAGTGTTGTAATAGAAAACGGTACACTTACCATAACAATAGAAGACAGTATCTCCGGCATTAATTATGACTCCCTCTATGCTACCGATGATGCAGGAACCAAGATCCTTCCTGACAGCTACGATAAGGAAAACGGGGAAGTCACCTTTAAACTGGAAGAAGGTTCCCTTACTGTCTATGTAGAAGATATGGCAGGAAACCCAAATCAGGCTTCCTTCTCTCTCAGCCAGTCCGGAGTTGATACCGAAGACCGGGAAAGTAAGTTCCCGACAGACGGAAAGAATGGTATGAACGGAACTACAGCAACAGAAACTGAGAACGAAACCAAAGCCTCTGAAACTAAGTCTTCCGAGACAAAGGCTTCTGAGACAAAATCTTCCAGCACCAGCAGTACCAAAGCACAAACAAAGGCTGAGACGAAAGCATCATCTGCAGCTAAGTCTACTACTGCAGCTGCTAAATCCACTACTGCGGCTGCCAAATCTACTACCGCAGCCAAGTCCACCACTGCAGCTGCTAAGTCTACTACTGCGGCTGCTAAGTCCACTACCGCAGCAGCGAAATCTACCACTGCGGCTGCCAAGTCCACTACTGCAGCAACCACAGAAGCTGCCAAGTCCACTACTGCAGCAACCACAGAAGCAGCGAAATCTACTACTGCAGCAGCACATGAACCATCTACAGCGGAAGCACCTGCTACTATTGCTCCGTTAAATTAACAAATAATAAACAACAAAAAGCTGACCGATCTTCTTATTTTTCAAAGAATTTCTGTCAGCTTTTATTTTTATGATACTATTCAGTCATGGCCGAACTGCAAGTATTTTACCATCCTTCCGCTACGATCTCATCAATAATATCCACGTATTCTGCACAGTATTTTTCATATAACGGCATAACTGCCTGCTGGAACCGCAGTTTTTCTTCCGGTGAAAGCTGGGTGATCACACAGCCTTTTGTTTCCACGCGCTGTCTGGATATAGACTCTCTCGCTTTCCACTGGCTTCTTTCATACCATGCTGACTCCTGGGCACATTCCAGGATGATCTCCCTGTATTCTTCCGGAAGTTTGTTCCAGGTATAAGTAGAAGCGATCTGAACTTCCGGCACACGGCTGTGTTCATCTACTGTAAAATATTTTGCCACTTCGTAATGCCCTGCAGACTCATAGGATGGCCAGTTATTCTCTGCTCCGTCTACTTTTCCAGTCTGAAGTCCGGAATATACTTCCCCATAGATCATAGGAACCGGAACAGCTCCTAAAGCCCGGACTGTATCACTCATCAGTTCCGACTCCTGAACACGGATCGTCATTCCTTTTATATCTTCCAGTTTTTCAATGGGTTTTATGGAATTATAAAAACTTCTGGCACCTGCATCATACCATGAAAGCGCAATCAGACCGGAACCATCAAAAGAATTAAGGAAATCATCTCCAATAGGACCTTCCAGTACTTTCCACATGTGATCTGCGCCTGTATACAAATAGGGCATCTGAAGTACATTTAACTTGGGAATGTACTCTGCTACCGTAGAAATGGATACTCTGGCAAAATCAATACCACCAAACTGCAACTGTTCAATGACAGATTTTTCATCTCCCAGGCTTCCGCCTGCATTGACCAGTATCTCAACTTTGCCTTCGGTTTTTTCTTTTACCAGCTCCGCAAACTTATCTGCACCCTGGGTCGTCGGATAATCTTCCGCCTGGTTTTCCGCATAGGTCAGTACAAAATCCGGTTCCGTTTCCTTTTCTTTTCCTTGAAATACCCCGGCACAGCCGCTTAAAATAAGCGCAGCTGCCCACAGACAGAATATCTTCTTTTTTATCATTGTTTCCTCCTGATCTTGTGACTGCTGCGTTTCCTTTTATTTTGACTTTACCTGGATCTGAGACTGCTTTTTCATCAGCCAGTCATAAAAAGTTGCTTTATCTTCTCCGATGACACGGTCTGTAAGTAAATATCCATGGGATGGATCTGTAAAAATGATGGCCATCCCCGGCAGCTTTGCGATCCTTACCATTTTTCTCCACGGGATCTTATCGTAAGTATTTCCCACTTTTACCTGGATCCCAACATCATCCAGACGGATCTCTGTGTCCTCCCCGGAACCGGATGCCAGTTTTCCTGCACTGAGATAGACAGCCAGCGGCTGAAGGATTGGAAAAAGGCAGCAGCCTAAAACCATACAGATGCGGAATACGGTTCCCGAAGACTCCCATTTTGCACAAGTAAGAGCTATAAGAGCTGCTGTAAAAACAAGGTTTACCATGCCGGTCATGGAATGGTAGATGAAATACATGGACATTTTCCAGTATTCACCTCTGGTTGTTTTATAACGGTATTGGTACATGAATTGGTCCCCCTTGAATGTGCGTATACACTCACGAACCCCGCGCATTCGCACTCTACTGCCTGCTGACGCAGGCGGTTCGTTCGTTAATGGCTTGAAAAAAACAAATGTCTGCTTCGCAGCCGCTTGTTTTTCCCTGTGCTCATTACATTATAGCATAAAAGGGGATGTCCACGACACCCCCTTTATTTTTATATGTACTACACTTTTATCAAACTTCTGTCATTCTATCAATGTGCAAATACACTTGGAAGCCATAAGCTGATTCCTGGTACGAAGGTGATCAGCAGCAGGGTAATGATCATGCACAGATAGAATGGTAATGTTGCTTTTACAACCTTTTCCATCGGGATCTTTGCAACAGCAGAACCGATGAAAAGTACAGCACCTACAGGAGGTGTCAGAAGTCCGATACCACAGTTAAGGACAACCATGATACCAAACTGGATCGGGTCAATACCAATAGATGTTGCAATCGGCAGAAGGATAGGAGTTGCGATCAGGATGATCGGAGCCATATCCATAATGCAGCCTAATACCAGAAGGATCAGGTTTAATAACAGAGCGATCAGGATTGGGTTATCAGTCAGTCCAACAATAGCCTGAGCTGCCAGATCCGGTACGTGAAGTCTTGTAAGGCAGTAACCGAAGATACTGGAGGTTGCGATCAGGATCAGTACGATAGAAAGAGTATCTACACACTCGCCCAGGACTCTCCAAACACCTTTCCAGTCAAGACCTTTGTAGATAAATACGCTGACGATCAAGCTGTAGATAACTGCAACTGCTGCAGACTCAGTAGCTGTGAACACACCGCCTACAACGCCGAACACTACGATCAGAACGGCTGCTAATGCCCAGAAGGAAACGCTTAACTGCTTTAACAGGTTCTTCATGCTGAACTTGTCGCCCTTTGGATAGTTGCGCTTTACAGAAATAATGTAAGAACCAACCATCAGGGATGCTGCTAAAAGAGCTCCCGGAACATAACCCGCAAGGAATAAGCTTCCTACGGAAATACCACCTGCTGTGGTAGCATAAATAACCATGTTGTGGCTAGGTGGAACCAGAAGTCCCTCACAGGAAGAAGTAATAGTAACTGCAGTAGAGAAGTCACCGTCATATCCCTGGTCAACCATCATAGGGATCAGAATAGATCCTAAGGAAGCAGTATCTGCAGATGCAGAACCGGAAATACCACCAAAGAAATAAGATGCAACGATGTTTACCATTGCCATACCGCCTCGCATCCAGCCTACGCAGGCATTTGCCAGAGCGATCAGTTTTTCAGAAATACCACCGGAACCCATCAGGCATCCCATTGTGATAAAGAAAGGTACTGCCATTAAGCTGAAAGAGCTGATACCTTTTACCATCTGCTGACAGATGGTAGTCAGCGGAAGCCCCTGGGCCATCAGACAGAATACAGAAGAAAGAGCTACTGCGTACGCGATCGGGAAACGCAGCATGATCATAAGGAAGAAGCTTCCCAGTAATATAAGAATTGCCATGCTATTTACATCCATACTACTTCTCCTCCTTTACATAAAAGCTTCTGATATGATTGTACAGTGCTTCGATCTCGAAAATGATCATCGCAACACCTGCTAACGGAACCGGCAGATACATCCAGAAACGGGATACTCCAGGCATACTTACATAAGTACCCTTTGAACCGATACCGGAAGCATAAGTCCAGCCTACAGTCAGCATGATGACAGCCAGTACTAAAACAGCTACATCAGCAAGGATATCCAGGGATTTAACCAGCTTCTTTGGCAGATAGCTGTCAAGAGCGGTCATACGGATATGAGCACCGCGGCGGATTGCCAGAGCTGCGGAAAGCACGGCCATATAAGCCATACAGGAAAGAACTACTTCTTCAGACCATGCCGGATCTGGAATAAATGAGATATAACGTCCTGCAACGGACATACTGGTAATAGCGATATCAACTACAAGCAAAAGCTTGCAGATAAATAATACAAATTTATATACCGCATCATACAAAGGACGGATCTTATCGATCTTTTCAAAAATTGAAGGCATTCTTCAGTCCCCTTTCTTAATTAAAAGCGCAGGAGAGACGCGCTCCCCTGCGCCTAATACACCATTTCCCTATTTAACTGGCTGGCTCAGATTATTTTGCCATATCAAGGATCTGCTGATACAGTTCTGCGTTATCCTTTGTAGAGGACTCGATAATGTCCTTGCAAGCTTCCTGCCATGGAGTCTTATCTTCTACTTCTACAACGTTTACGCCATTTGCCTTTAACTCATCCAGAACTTTGTTCTCTGCTTCTTCAGAGATCTTACGGTTGAATTCAGATGCATACTTTCCAGCTTCGGTCAGAACATCCTGCTGCTCTGGAGTTAATTTATCCCAAGCGTCATCTGTGATGATAACCTGGATAGCACCTAAGGTATGTCCATCAAGGATCAGGTTAGGAGCAACTTCTGGGAATGCGTTGGACTGATAGTTTGCGATTGGCTGCTCAGCACCGTCAACAACACCGGTCTGCAGTGCGGAGTACAGTTCGTTGAAGGAAACAACAGTTGCGTTTGCGCCAAGTCCAGCTACCATACCGTTCATGATCGGGTCGTTAGAAACACGAAGCTTCATTCCCTTTAAGTCTTCCAGACCATTTACTGGCTTAACAGTGAAGAAATGACGGAAACCTTCTTCTCCGTAGAACAGACCTCTTACGCCCAGTCCGTTGTCATGCGGTTCCATTAAGAACTCTGGAGCCAGTTCGCTATCTGCAAATTTCCAGAAATGTTCACGGTTTACAAATGTATAAGGTACAGACAGAAGTACGGACTTCTCTGCACCGTAGCTTGTCAGTGCAAATGCGGAGATACGGGACATATCAATGGTTCCGCCACCACCAAGCATGGTATCCAGAACGTCGTTCTCAGAACCAAGAACACCACTTGCCTGCAGGTCTACAGTGATAGATCCGCCGGACAGCTCTTCTACTTTCTCTTTGAATGCTGTATCAGTCTGTCCAACGATAGTATCCAGTGGATTAACCTCTGCCATTACCAGAGTAACTGCAGGTCCTACAGGCTCCCCAGCTGCTGCAGACTCTCCTTTGGATTCCTCTTTTGCTTCTGCTGCTGTGGTCGCTTCCTCCTTAGCTGCCTCAGTAGCTGCTGCTGTAGTAGTTGTTTCTGGGGATTTTAATCCGCATCCTGCCAGTGATCCGGCTACCATAGCTGTGCAAAGTGCTGCGCTTAACCATCTTTTTTTCATTTTGTTTACCCTCCTGTTAATACGTTTTTCACATATTGTTTATGTTTTTTTACGCTTTCTTTATGCTGATTTCATTATAAGGGTAAAATCTTGTTCTGACCATGGTAAATTTTTGATAATCCTAGTATGATTTTGACCTATACCGTAATTTTTTGTTATAATTCAGCCATGCGCTGGCTTGGAGATTATTTTTCCCGGAACACAGTATTTCGATACTCTGAAGGACTCTGCCCTGTGATCCTTCTAAACACTTTTGTAAAATAATTAGAGTCTTCGTATCCTACTGACTTTCCTATATCCTTAATATTGACGGTAGGTTCTTCTAACATTTTTTTCGCCATGGAAACACGGTATTCTGTAAGATACGCTGTAAAATTCTGTCCAAAACTCTGCTTGAAAAGCCGGCAGAAATAAGGCTCTGAATAATTCATCTTGTCAGCCAGATCCTGTACAGAAAGATCATACATGTAATTTTCACGGATATAGTCCCGTATGATCTCTGTTACTTTATTCATGCGCAGATTTTCACCTGCATCATCTTCTGCCAGTTCTTCCGGATCGTCCCGTTTTTCTTCCTCGGATACCTCTTCTATCTTTTCTTTCTGAAAATCTTTTTCTTCTCCCGCCATTCGCATGGCTTCTTCCAGTACCAGCATCAATTCTTTTTCATCCCAGGGTTTTAAAAGATAATCTAACGCCCTGACTGTGATTGCCTTCTTGGCATAGGCAAATTCATCAAAAGCTGTAAGAAAGATAATACAGCATTTTTTATCCTTCTCCCTTATCCGCTCTGCTGCCTGGATTCCGTTGATACCTGGCATTTCAATATCCAGTATGGCGATCTGGATCTTTTCTTTTTCATATATTTCCAGTGCTTCTCTTCCGTTTTCTGCCTGGAAGATCTCACACTGCCCCTTCAGGTTCTGGCTTAATGTTTTAAAAAGAACCTTTCTCTCGATCATTTCATCATCTGCGATCAGCAGTCGGTACATATACTTCTTCCCCCTGTTTTTCTTCTCCCTGCGGTATCATCAATTGTATCACTGTTCCTTTTCCTTCCCGGCTGTAGATCCGCAGATCTCCCTTTTGGTACATCATATGGACACGCTTATAAATATTTCCAAGCCCGATCCCAATCTTTGCCGTGCGGTGTTCTTTCATTGCTGCAGCAACTTCTTCGCACCGCTCCTGACTCATACCAAGGCCGGTATCTGCCACTGAAAGGATCAGCATACGGTCCTTTTTCCAGATCCGGATATGGAGGATACCTCCCGTTTCTTTTTTAGAAAGACCATGAACCACCGCATTTTCTACAAGAGGCTGCAGGGACAGGGACGGAATGATCACGTCTGCCGCATCCGTCTCCAGGCTCAGACGGTATTTGATCCTGCTTCCAAAACGCATTTTCTGAAGATACATATAGTCATTTACGATCTTTAACTCCCGGTCTAATGTTACAGTCTGCTCCCTTGTTTTCAGGTTATAGCGGAACAGATTTCCCAGACTTAAGATCATCTTTTCCGTATCCACAGCATCTTCCAGTTTTGCGGTACATGCGATCATATTCAGGGTATTAAAGAGAAAATGGGGATTGATCTGGCTTTTTAACAGTTCCAGCCTTGCGCTTCCTAACTGTTTTTCCATTTCACTGCGCTCTAATTCCTCTTTGTGGAGCAGCTCCTGCATTTTGTTATTTTCTTTCATGGTGGCAATATAGCCCTTGGTACTGTGTTTCATTACATTGAAAGCTGTGACCAATTCTCCCATTTCATCTTTATTTTCTATGATCAGGTCCGGCTCATCAAAGTCATTGGCAGCTATCTTTCTGGTACTTGCAGCCAAAGATACAATGGGTTTTGCAACGGAATTTGAAAGAATTTTTGTCAGCCAGATCGCTATGATCATAAGTGCGATGGAAATGGCCACAATAATATACGGAATATTAGAAAACATTGCTGCTTCTTTCTGATACTCTTCTGTTCCTTCTACCATGGTTATCTGCACCAGACGGCCGGTATATCCCTGGAGGTACTCCTGCATTTTGTATACGTAATACAGTTCGTCTACAAATTCACTGCCTGTTTTATTTCCTTCCGCTACGTCATCACGATAAACTTTGTAACCTTCATAGGCATTTCTTATGTTCCATGTCCTGGCACTGCGCTCTTTTCCAATCCTTCTGTACTCAGAAGGCAGTGACCACAGGCAACGTTCTGTTCTTACACATGCCACCCTGTAAGTATCCCGGCTTTCCTGGTCTGCATTTCGCACATAATGCTCAAAAGCTCTGATTTCCTGATCCAGTGCCTCCTGAAAGTCATTGCAACGGGAGTTGTCATTCAAAATTCCTCCAAAGCTTCCCAGGGATACGTTGGTGATCCACACATTAAAAGAAGCGGAAAGAGCCATGATCAAAATGACCATGGCTGCAAAAATTCCTATTTTTCTTTTTATGGAGATCGTCATCCATAGCTTTCTCAGAGAAGGACGCATGATAACCTCCTGTTGTAATTCTTATGTCAGTTTCTTTATGTCTTTTGTAGCTTTTTAGCGTTTTTTATTACGGCCTCTTTTTTTGGCTGCTCTGAGTGCTGCTTTTTTTGCTGCAGCTGAGGTTGGAGCCGGGGCTGCGGGTGCTGGAGATGGAGCTGGCTCTGGTTTTGTAACTGCTGAAGCAGGAGTTGTTACTGGCTCTGCAATCGGATCTGCAGGTGCTAAAACTGGTACTGGTTCAGGCTTTGCTGTTTCCAGTTTCTTTGGTTCTTCTTTTGCAGTTGCCAGCTTTTTCGGCTCTTCTTTTTTTGTTTCCAGCTTGTGAGCTTCTGTCTTGGCAGTTGCTAACTTCTTTGGCTCTTCCTTCGTGGTCTCCAGTTTGTGAGTTTCCGTCTTGGCGGTCGCAAGCTTTTTTGGCTCTTCTTTCTTCTCTGCCGTCAGTTTTTTGGGTTCTGTTTTCTTTGTAGCTAACTTTTTCGGCTCTTCTTTTTTCTCCGTAGTCAGCTTCTTCGGTTCTTCCTTCTTTGTTGTCAGCTTCTTTGGCTCTGCCTTCTTTGTGGTCAGTCTCTTCGGGCTTTCCTTCTTCTCCTCTGGTGTGCAGGAGAATACCATAAAGCTCATTGGCGGGATATGGATCTCAATGGAGTTCTCTCTTTCATCCCATTCTATCTTCTTGGATGCTTTCACACGGCTGTTGGTACGGCCTTCGCCGCCAAATTCTTTTGCATCACTGTTGAAGATCTCTTTATATTTTCCTGCAAATGGTACGCCCAGGCGGAATTTCTCATGATCCATATTATCAAAGTTACATACACAGAGCAGAGTTTCTTCTTTGCCTCTGCGCAGGAACATGATCATGCTTTCCTCATGGTAGCTGCAGTTGATCCACTCAAAGCCTTCCGTATCAAAGTCCTGCTCATACAGTGCCGGATGGGCCTGATACAGCTTGTTTAACTCACGGACGTAGGTCTGCATGTTCTTATGCAGCGGATATTTTAACAAATCCCATTCCAGGGACGCATTTTCGTTCCACTCATCGATCTGGCCATAGTCCTGTCCCATAAATAACAGCTTCTTGCCTGGATGGGACATCATAAAGCCATAGGCAGCCCGCAGGTTTTCAGCCTTTGCCTCTAAAGTCTCTCCCGGCATCTTACCCATCATAGAGCCTTTTCCGTGAACGACTTCGTCATGGGAGAATACCAGGACAAAGTTTTCACTGTAGGCATAAAGCATGGAGAACGTCAGCTCGCCATAGTTATTTTTACGGAAATATGGATCACAGCGCATGTAGTTGGTGAAATCGTTCATCCAGCCCATATTCCACTTATAATCAAAACCAAGTCCGCCGTCTTTTGGATCACCGGTGATCATTGGCCATGCAGTAGACTCCTCTGCGATCAGCACCGCACCGTTCTTTCTGCCCTTGAATACAGTATTTAAGTGCTTTAAGAACTCTACAGCTTCCAGATTTTCATTTCCGCCGTAGATATTTGCCACCCATTCACCGTCATTTTTACCGTAATCCAGATACAGCATGGAAGCCACCGCGTCCATACGGATGCCGTCTGCGTGGTACTTCTCAGCCCAGAACAGTGCGTTGGCAATGAGGAAGTTAGATACTCCCGGACGGCCGTAGTTATAGATCAGTGTACCCCAGTGCGGATGAGCGCCCTTTCTCGGGTCTGCATGTTCATAGACGCAGGTTCCGTCAAAGCATGCCATTCCGAAAGCATCTCTCGGGAAATGGGCCGGTACCCAGTCTAAGATCACACCAATGCCCTGTTCATGCATATAGTCCATGAAGTACATGAAATCATCCGGTGTTCCATAGCGGCTGGTAGGAGCATAATAACCAGTTACCTGATATCCCCAGGAAGCATCTAAAGGATGTTCCATGATCGGCAGCAGTTCTACATGGGTATAGCCCATATCTTTTACATACTCAGCCAGCTTTACAGCCAGTTCCCTGTAATTGTAGAACTCGGAGCCAATGATATCTTCCCCGTTTTCGTCCTTGGCAATCTCTTTTCGCATCCAGGAACCTAAATGGACTTCATAAATATTGAAAGGCTTGTCCTTTGTATCAGAAGCAGCCCGCTTGTCCATCCATTTTTTATCTTTCCACTGGTAATTGTTGATATCCCATACAATGGAAGCATTATTTGGACGCAGCTCTGCATAATTTCCATATGGGTCTGCCTTCATCATAGGCAGTCCAGCTCTGGTCTTGATCTCATATTTATAAAGGCATCCTGCTTTCAGGCCCGGAATGAACAGCTCAAATACGCTGGCATCTCCTTCGCCTACTTTGCGCATCTGGTGGCGTCTGCCGTCCCATAAGTTAAAGTCACCTACTACACTGACACGCATGGCACATGGAGCCCATACTGCAAAATAAACGCCTTCTACTCCGTCAATGGTCATTGGATGAGCACCCATTTTCTCATAAATGTCGTAGTAGATACCTGCACCGAATTTCTTTAATTCATCTTCTGTAAACTGTGGTCCGAAAGAATAGGGATCGTGGATCTCTTCTTCGGTTCCATTATCATAAGTGACAAGTAAGGTATAATCTGTCACTGTTTTTCTTGGGATCAGTACAGCATAAAATCCTGCTTCATCTGCCAGCTCCATAGGGTATTTTTTCCCATTTCCTGTAAGCTTTACAGTGATCGCTGTTGCGGTAGGTATAAATGCCTGTATCAATAAGCCTTCTTCTGTTGCATGTGGTCCTAACATTCTGTGAGGATCGGCTGACTCTGAATAGGTCAGTTCCTCAATCCCCGCCCAGTCCATAATATCATATAATTTCTGTTCCATCTGCGTGCCCCCTTTTAGCAAAAACAATGTTGTTTCTATTATAGCTGTTTCGCCCGTTCTGAAATATTCTGTCTGAAATTGATCACATCATGCTCATATTCTTCATCCATAAGAGGTGATGAGATCATAAAATCTGCACTTGCCTTATTGTTTGCAATGGGAATATCGTAAACCTGTGCAATACGCAGCAGTGCCTTTACATCCGGATCATGAGGCTGTGCTGTCAATGGGTCGGAGAAGAAGATCACGAAATCGATCTGTCCTTCTACGATCTTGGCGCCGATCTGCTGGTCGCCTCCCAATGGGCCGCTGTTATATCCCTTTACCGGAAGTCCGGTATAATCGGTGATCATTCTTGCAGTTGTTCCGGTTCCGCATAAGAAATGTTTCTCCAGAATGGATTTATGTTCCTTGCACCATTCCATTAATTCATGCTTTTTCTGATCATGGGCGATCAGGGCGATATTTTTCTGCTTCTTGATAGTCATTGGGACAAATTCCATTGTATGCATACCTCCTTATGTTGCCTGTCTCTTGTGTTGCTGTCCTAAATATATAGTATACAATTGCTCATTTATGATGATGCCGCCGTCAGGCAGCATACATGTTTATTCAACTACCGGATTGGTAAGTGTGCCGATCCCTTCAATGGTACATTCTACTACATCTCCAGGTTTTAAGAATTTTGGCGGTGTAAAGCCCATTCCTGCGCCTGCCGGTGTGCCGGTGGCAATGATGGTTCCAGGTTTTAATGTCATGCCTTTTGAAAGCTCACTGACGATGTGGTCAATACCAAAGATCAGCAGTTCTGTGTTGCTGTCCTGTCTCAGTTCCCCGTTGACACGGGACTGGATAGAAAGCTTTGGCGGATATGGGATATCTTCCACTGTGGTGATACATGGTCCCATTGGGAAAAATCCGTCTAAACTCTTTCCAAAATACCACTGGTTATGCTGGGTCTGAAGGGTTCTGGCACTGACGTCATTGATAATGGTGTAACCAAAAATGTAATTTTTTACCTCTTCTTCCGGTACATTTTTTGCTTCTTTTCCAATGATTACTGCCAGTTCTACCTCATAGTCTAAATCTGTTACAATGTCTGAATGGCTTTCAATGCCTTCACCGTTTGCCACTGCCTCGTTTACACGTTTGGAGAAGTAAACGGCATAGGGACGTTCGCCTCCAAATGCCTCTTTCTTGTAGCGGGCAGACTCCTCTGCGTGAGCCATATAGTTGATACCCAGGCAGATCACATCCTGTTTCGGATTTGGGATCGGCGCCAGAAACTTTACTTCTTCAATAGGTGCCGCTCCTCTGATCTTATAAGGGTCCTGACCGGACACATATTCAAGCAGCTGTTTTTCTGACTCGCTGATCCCCTCGATCAGTTCCTGCATGGTCTTATAATCCATATCCAGGGAGCGAAGAGGATAGACCCATTTTCCGTCTCTGCTGATCACGCCCAGACCGCCTTTATGTTCCACTTCATATGTAACAAGCCTCATAACAGCCTCCTTATTTCATTTAGCAATTTCTTAATGCTTACTTTATCACATTTTTCGGATATTTTCCACCTTGCCACAAATGTTTTACATAATCTTAGAAAATTTAGCGAACAATTCAGACGTCATTTAAGCGGTTCCTGCGCTCATCATTTTGTAGATCTGAATAACTGCCGTTGGTGCCAGCGCACCTAAAACCACTGCCAGTAACTGTGAGCCTGTCAGATCCCCTGCGGCAAATACATCCTGAAGCTTAGGCACAAAAAGCACTGCACACATAAGGACTACACCTACAAACAATGCCATAACACACCAGAGATTGCTTCCTATTCCCAATGAAAGCAGGCTTTTTCTTCCCCTGCAGTTAAAACCATGGAACAGTCTTGCCAGAGTCAGAGTGGAAAATGCCATAGTACTGGCAATGGCTTCCCCGCCCTGGGAATATCCCATTTCCCATGCCCACATGGTTGCTGCACCAATAAGAAAACCCTGGAATAAGATCTTCCCTGCAAATGGAAAAGAAAGGATCCCTTCTTTTGGGTCTCTGGGAGGCTGGTTTAAAAGATCCCGGTCTGCCGGTTCCATACCTATGGCAATGGCTGGAAGAGAGTCTGTCAGCAGGTTGATAAACAGCAGATGCACCGGCGCAAAAGGCAATGGAAGCGCCTTGATAGATGTATACAGTACACAAAGGATCCCTGCCATATTTCCGGACAACAAAAACTGGATGGAATTTTTAATATTCCGATATACATTTCTTCCATTTGCCACTGCCTTGATAATCGTAGCAAAATTGTCATCTGTTAAGATCATGGCAGCGGCATCCCTTGAAACTTCTGTGCCTGCTTTTCCCATAGCGATCCCTATGTCCGCCTTTTTTAAGGCAGGAGCGTCATTTACCCCGTCTCCTGTCATAGCTGTAATGTGCCCTTTTTTCTGCCATGCTTCCACAATGCGGATCTTATGTTCCGGAGACACCCTGGCATATACGGAGATCTTTTCCAGTCTTTCCTGCAGCTGCTGATCGCTCATCTGATCCAGATCTGCTCCTGTAACAGCCAGATCACCAGCTGTAAAAATACCAATCTCCGAGGCGATCGCTGCCGCAGTCTCTTTATGATCCCCGGTGATCATGACCGTGCGGATCCCTGCTTTTTTAGCATCTGCCACTGCCATTTTAGACTCCGGCCTTGGTGGATCTGTCATAGCAGCCAGACCCAGAAAGATCATATTTTCCGCCTTTGCATCCCTGATTTCTTCCTCTTTTAATGGTTTACATGCCAGTGCCAGAACCCGCATTCCCTTTTTGGACCATAGACCGTTCTGGCGAAGGATCCGCTCTTTATCAGAAAAGGAAAAGGGACGTCCCCAGGAAGCAGTCTCTTCTTCCTGAAAAGAGGGATTGACTGCCAGACTGCATTTAGACAGTAAAACGTCTACCGCCCCTTTTACAAAAAGGATCTTTTCTCCCCCTTTGCTGCATATGGCACCCATATATTTTTTATCAGAGTTAAAAGGGATCTCCGAAATACGACGCCACTGCCTGCGAAGAAGTCCGGGATCTTTTCCTGCTTCTTCTGCCATATGTAAAAGAGCCTGCTCTAAGGGATCTTCTTTTTCCCCGGTCTCCTCTCCGGAAGCATTATTTGCAAGAATGACTGATCGCAGGAAAAGAGAAAGATCCGGGTGGTGGGAATATTTTTTTAACTGCCCTGTATCCATGACCTTCCCATTTATGCAAACAGCCTCTGCCCGCAGACTGTTTTGGGTCAGTGTCCCTGTTTTATCAGAACAGATCACAGATACACAGCCTAAACTTTCCACTGCTTTCAGGTCCTTTATGACTGCATGCTCTTTTGCCATTTTCTGGGTTCCCATTGCCTGGACAATGGTCACAATGGAACCAAGAGCCTCCGGGATGGCTGCAACCGCCAGCGCTACCGCAAACATCAGGGCATCTAATACAGGCTCCCTGCGATACAGGCTGATCAGAAAGATCACACCGCAGATCCCCATAATTCCTAATGCCAGATGGCCGGAAAACCGGTCTAAACTGGCCTGCAAAGGTGTTTTCTTTTCCACTGTGCGGTTCATCAGGGAAGCAATGGTCCCGATCTGGGTATCCATTCCTGTTTCCGTCACTACCGCAGTTCCCCTTCCGCCAGTGATCAGAGCACCGGAAAAGACCATATTGCTCTGATCTCCCGGAGATAAAGGCGTTTTTCCTGCCGGCAGTTTTCCCTCTCTTTTTTCCACATTTAAAGCTTCTCCTGTAAGAGAACTTTCGTTGCAGGTAAGGCTGCAGGACTGAAGGATCCGGCCGTCTGCAGGTACCATTCCTCCTGTTTCCAAAACCAGGATATCCCCTGGAACCACCCTGGAAGATGGCGCCGTACAAACGCGTCCTTCCCGGATCAGAAGTGTTTCCGGAGAAGCAAGTCGCTTTAAGCTTTCCAGGGATTTTCGTGCTTTCTGATGTTCCACAGTCCCTAAAATGGCATTTAACAAAAGGACGGAAAAGATCACAAGAGCGCTTTCCGGATCTCCGGTAACCATGGATACCCCCGCAGCCCCAATGAGGATCATGACCAGAAGATCTTTAAACTGTCCTAAAAATACCTGCCACCAGGGCATTTCTTCCTGTTCTTTTAAAACATTTTCCCCATATGTTTCCAGCCTTCTTTCTGCCTCTTTCTCATTTAGCCCGGTCCTGTTGGTGCCAAGGCGCTTTAAAACTTCTTCCTGGGTCAGACCATACCATTGTGCCATTCCTGCCTCCTATAGACTCTGTATAGACTTCATATAGAAAAAAATGAGGATGCCCTGACCCGTCTGGCCTTTACAGCATCCTCATCTGAATGTATATGTATTTCTCTTTTATCTTTATGCAGGAAAAAACAGGCTTATGACCTGCCTCCGAATATCATCTCAAAAGCAACTCTGTATCCTAAAGGAAGGGAAGCTTCTTCTACATATTCCTCTCTTGTATGGGCTCCTGCTCCACTATAGCAGCCCACACATACGCTTGGGATTCCCATAGAAAGCGGGATATTGCAGTCTGTAGAACCAGAACCAACTCCAGGGCAGATTCCAGTCACTGTCTCTACCGCTGCTTTTGCACGTTCAAGAAGGCGTGCCTGACGTTCTTTATCTACATCACCGGAGCATGGACGGATGCCCAGGATCTCATAAGTAATATCAAGACCGGCTGCCTTTGCCTCATCTACTGCTGCCTCAAATTTTTCTTTCATATAAGCCAGATTTACTTTTCTGTCAGAGCGGAACTCATATAACATGGAAGCTTCCTGGGCAATGGTATTAACAGAAGTGCCGCCGGAAATGGTGCCCACGTTGTAAGTGGTTTTTCCGCCTTCCGGCACCTTGATCTGATACAGCTTTTCAATGATACCTGCCAGCTTTTCAATGGCATTATCACGGCCGAAATTGCCAAAGGAATGACCGCCCTGAGTGCGTACCGTCACTTTATAACGGTTAGATCCCACTGCTTCATCTACCAGATGCTCCAGACTGCCGTCGAAGGTGCAGAAAGTGTTCATACGGCTGCCGTAATCTTCGCAGATCTTTTTAACGCCTTTCAAGTTTCCAAGACCTTCTTCTCCTGAATTGCATACAAAGATCAGTCCAGGTTCTGTTTCCGGCCGGATCTGGTTAAGTTTGCCTTCTTTTATCATAAGAGCAGTATATTTTGCTGCCAGAAGAACACATACAAGGCAGGCAGTATCATCACCTACACCCGGACAGCAGATACGTCCATTTTCCACCTTTAAAGGAAGTTCCGTCTCATCTGGAAAAACTACGTCTGTATGGGCCATATAAACATCCACATTATCCCTTAAAGCAGCTGGATAAACTACATTTAATGCCTCATCAATATAGACTCCCTCTGCCCCCTGTTCCTTTAACCAGTTACAGCAAAACTGGGCTCTTTTTTCCTCATGATTAGATGGGGAAGGGATCTTCGCAATGGTAAGAAGCAGGTCATATGCCTCTTTTTCATGTTCCTTGATAAAACGTTCCATAGCTTCATTTAACATGTTCTGTTCCTTCTTTCCGGTTCGCTTTCGGACCTTTGCTTTGTGTTTTTTTCTTTTCCGGGCATTTAAGTCCTGCAAATACCTGGATGGATCTTGCAAGGACAAGAGCCTCTTTCTGGTCATCCAGATGTCTTTCCTTACCTGACGGCAAAAAGCCGTTCATACTGTCTTCAGCTGTATCAAGGACCTGATGCCAGATATATCCTGACGGCAGATTGGGAAGTGCAAATGCATGTGGCTCCCAGTGCATGTTGTAAGCAGTATAGAAATAAGGTTCCTCGCTGCCGTCTGTATTTTCTCCATAGGAAGCGCTGTAAAATACGCCTAACTGGCGGCTGTAGCGCTCAAAGTCCGGACACCATGCCTTTTCCCCGTGGAAAGACACATCCGGCAGTCCTACTGACTTATGATCCATTAAAGTAGGTTCTGTACTGCGGTGGAACAGGCTGTGCTTTTTGCGGAATGCGATCAGGTTTTTCGTAAACTCATAAAGCCCCTTGTGAGAGTCTAATAAATTCCAGTTTAACCAGGAGATCTCATTGTCCTGGCAATAAGCATTATTATTTCCCTTCTGGGTACGGCCAAATTCATCACCAGCCATAAGTAACGGGGTTCCCTGGCTTAAGAAAAGCATGGTAAGAGCATTTTTAAGCTGACGTTTTCGTAAGCCAATGATCTTTTTCTTTCGCACCGGTCCTTCTGCGCCACAGTTCCAGGACTGGTTGTAATCGGTACCGTCATGGTTTTCCTCGCCATTGTCCTCGTTGTGCTTATGATCGTAAGAAACCATATCCATTAAAGTAAAGCCGTTGGTATTCGCCATGTAATTAATAGAAGCCACTGCATCCGGATTGTCCTTTACATGAAGAGCCACCTGGTTTAACATACCTTCATCGCCCTTTAAGAAGCTGCGCATATCCAGCATAAATCCTGTTTCGTAAGCAGATAAACGGCGTCCGGTCTCTTTCTTTTCTTCTTTGGTTCTGTTGCCCCTGTCTGTTTCCGTCGCAGTTCTCACTTCATCCCAGTTCTTCGCCCAAAGTTTCAGATCAGAAAGATATGGGTCTTTCACAATAGTTTCCAAAGGGGCATAACCTACTAAATGGATACCATCTACATGATACTGGGCAGCCCAGAAGCGGAGTACATCTACCACATAGGAAGGAGACTGTGTCCCGTCAAAGTATAATTCAACGACCAGCTCCAGACCTTCTTTATGTAATGCCTTCACCAGAGTCTTAAACTCTTTTACCGGATCCTTTTTCTGTCCCGGCGCTGCGCCTGCATAGGCTGCTTTTGGCGCAAAGCTGTGTCCACAGCAGTACCCCCAGTAATTCACCTTTCC
>ERZ1026876.234-NODE-234-length-36491-cov-17.439126_pt1 | contig 36491 bp, 21 predicted proteins | sample MGYA00380168_ERZ1026876 | MGnify/ENA primary metagenome ERZ1026876 (study PRJEB33269, sample SAMEA4719804) | human gut metagenome | biome: human-associated habitat; feature: organic feature; material: feces | place: Cameroon | collected 2013-10 ... | reverse complement strand
CAAAATGGATGGCATAATATAAACTATAATGGAAATAGTAATGCATGGGTTAGTGCTAATTATGTTCAAACATCAAATACTGCAGTTGTTCCTGAAGCTCAAGACCCTTCATCAAAGTATGCTTCTCACTCAACAGCAGCAATGATACCAGCGGAAGCGAGTCTTTCAGAGATACAAAATATATTAAATAATAAGTATGGAAGTGCACCAGCAGTAGTAAAGGATAGAAAAAATAGACTTGCTTCTATAGTTAAGTCAATGACACCATATCTTAAGAATTTATACGCTGGAAACTACCCTAATAATCCAGCAAATATTACTTCTGGAACTACATCATAAGGAGGATAGAAATGTACAATTTATACGATACTAATAAGTTTATGGCTAAGAATGTAAACTTCTATAATAAAAGAAAAACTTCTCCTACAGCAAGGACTGCCATATGCATAATATCAAAAGTAAATGAAGAAAAGCTTACAGTGGATGCAATAATACCATCCACTTCGAGCCAAATTACCAATATAACAATAGCAACAAACTTAATAAGTCAAAGTGGAACTGGAATAACAATGCTTCCAACTGAAGGTCAAAAAGGAGTGTTATTAATTTCATCTCAACACTCAGCAATACTTATAGCTACTCTTCCAAATCCAGCTCCAGATAACAGAAACAGTACATTATTATCTGGGGAATTTAAGTTAGGCTCTAGCGATTCATTTATAAAGCTAGCTAAAAACAAGTCGCTATCAATGAAAACACTTAGTTCCTCTTCAATACTAAATAATGATAATGAGTCTGTTACAGTAGCAAGAAAATATTTTAAAGGCTATGGTGTTGAAACGGAAAGTTCTTTCAATGAAGATGCTAGTATGGGATATAGCAAGGAAGTATTTTTCAATACATCAAAAACTAATTATTTTAAAGATAAGGATATTATCTTAAACGGCGATGGCATTGATGACGATGTTAAGAACGATATCTTAAATAGCAACATGATGTTATTAGATAAGTTTAACTCACTAATTTATAGGGTTGATGAATTAAATGATGAATTAGAACTTGGTTCTTTAGACTCCATAGATAAATTAGATAATCTTAGAGAGGATATTATTTCAAGATATACATTTAGTGATTATTCAAATAAATTAGTGATAGAGAAGGGAGCAACTAAAAACAATGTAATTAATAATTCATTATTTACTGCAACGTTGTGCCAGGATGGAGAAGAAAATAGTTCTGTATCATTACATAAAGATGGTACAATAAAGATAACTTGCAAGGATTTTTTAATAGAGAGGAAGGAATAGTAAATGAGAGAATTTGATTTTTTAATCGACAAATTAGGATTTAATAAATTCGCTGAGGAAAAAGATACTACAAAACAAAACTTTGACGATGTTACTGACCCACAAGTTAAGATGGAACTTACATTAATACAACAAGTTAAGCTATACAATGATTTCTTAGCTGAAGAACAACTTATTGCTAAGTATAGGGGTCTTGTAGCTAATCTTGTAAACTCCTCTAGAGCCAAGCAATTACTTGGATACGACTTAGCTTTTCAGCATGCCATAGGTGCTTTAAAAGCATGTATAAGAAACTATCAATTTACAAGCAAGAATAAGCCTAGCACATATTTCACAACAAATATAAAGCTAGAGTTGGATAAACTATATAAAGCACAAACTTCCCAAAACATAATAAGTATGTCTAGTGATTTAAATCAAAATAAGAACACAATGGTTAATGCAGAATCAATACTTACACCAATGCTTGGTAGAAAACCTACAATAGAAGAAACTGTTAATTTTGTTAAGAATGATTTAGGGTATGGGAAGAACTTAGATATAAATAAAGCGGAAAGAATTAAGCACTATGAGACAAAAGAGTTAAGTGGATCTGCAATGATAAGCCAAGAAAATGCTGATGGAGCTGAAAGCTTAACATTCGAAGATATTACGAATAAGGGTAAAGATATTGGTAAGATTATTAATGATGATACTCAGGGTAAATTAATCATTAAGGCAATACAAGACTTTACTCAAAATAAAAATGAGAAGAGGTTCCTAATGGCATATCTTGGGCTTGGAGAATTTAAAAATGGGCTTATGAAAGCTAATCAATCTCAAGCCGCAGCAAGCAATGGGTTATCATATTATTCAAGCAAGAAAGTACTAGATAAATTCAGGGATTATTGTGTAGAGAAGGGAGTAATGTAGATGTTTAATAATATGCAAATAAATGAAATTTGCACTTATATAGCAACATTGCTTTTTACAAGCTCCGTAGAACAAATAAAGGCAATTAAGGTGTCTACTATAGACACCGAAGCCTCGTTACTTAGCGAATTATCATTAATAAATAATGATATTCAAGATGCAATAGAATTTAATTGCTCTCTTATAGTAACTGAATATATAGATTATCTTAAAAAAGAAATCTCTAAAATTAACTCAATCACAATGGATTTTAATACAGCAAAAGACCTAGTTGAATTTACAAGTAAAACAAGAGAGGTTTGTGGAGAAAGAGAAGAGATGATATTTAAGAATATGCTTCATGCTCAATATAAAATATCATCAATAATAAGTTATGATATAGCTAAATCAACACAGATTAGACCTATATCGGAAAGTAAAACAGCAGACTTTATCTTATCAGTTAAGGAAAGACTAGCTTCTCTTTATGAGTTGTGTAACAATATATTAAATGCAATAACAGAGTGTGACTATCTTATAGAGGCCTGTAACTTTTCAACTTATTACAAGGAGAGTGTTATGGGTAATTATGAAGGAGTTCCTCCGCTACTAGAGGAACCATACGAAACAATAATAGCTGGGCTTTCAGCAGAATACGGTAAATGGAAGGGAGAGATTGAGAGTGTCAATAAGTCCAAAGATAATATTTAATTGCGACCATATAATAGTTAACAAAATTAAATGTTATGGCAAAATACTAATGACTAGGGATTTGTCGGGCGGATTTCCTGATAAGGTTGCTCCAAATATTTCAATAATTAGAATAGACCAAATCACAGATATTGATGAAGTTAATGAGTACTCACTTGGTATTGACTATGAACAAAAGGTTTCAAATGATATAATTGAATGGATAAATCCATCAAATAATCCAAGCCCAGGAGAGAAATACTATGTTACTGCATCATATGTAAAGACAGTTGTTGAAAAGTCAGACGCTACAAGCTGTAATAGATGCAATGGTAATGGATGGTATGTAGATGTTCTTGGGGGAGGAGAAAAAAGCATATCCGTAGTTAGTGGTGAGGAAAAACTGACTCAGGACTTTATAAAAGTTTTATTTACGGAAAAAGGTACAGATGGTTTTGGTAGCAGTATTAAAGATGTACTAGGCTCTAATGTCTACAATGAAGTAGAGTTAGGACTACAAGTATCTGAAGCAATATCTGATTGCGCTAACCAAATAAAAGAGGCTCAAAAACAACAATTAGATAGTGGGGTGCCATTACCTCTAGAGGAAGCCTTGGATAACATAGAAATTGTGCAAATTTTATTTGTAAGAGAGGAATCTACATGTTATATATCTCTCAAAATTATGAACGAGGCTGGTTCAACAATTAAATTCTCATTTAAAATCTAAGAATAGGTGGTGAAACAATGGTTGTAGATATATCAAATTTAGACAGTATGATTAGAGGGTATATTGTAAATGTAATAACACAATACTATCCTGATATTGATACTAGTGAAAATTCGTCATTTGATGACCTATATATTAAACCGTTAATAGAATTTTCAAGACCTTTCATCGATTCATTAAGCAGGCTTGAATTAAAGAGTAATCTAGCAAACTCTGAATATTTAACTGAGTCAGAGCTTGATGAAATAGGTGAGGGTAATTATTTTATGTCAAGAAAACAAGGGACTGCGGCTTCAACAAGTATTACTTTAACTTTTTCAAATCTTAACATTGAAGATGAAGACCTTGTTATTAAGGTTCCTACTGGAGCTACATTTGCAACTGGGTCAGGACTTGAATTCCAAACACAATCAACGACTGTATTAAGACCAGATGATTTAAGAAATAATTATAATAAGCAAAGACTTGTTTACGAGGTAGATATTCCAGTAGTGGCAACAGGAATAGGTTCTAAATACAATGTTTTCTCTGGAGAGATAATTTATTGTAAAACATATTTCTCAAGCTCGTTAGTTTCTTCAGTGAACAAAAATGATGTTGTTGATGGAAGAGATAAAGAAAGTAATGAGGACTATGTTGCTAGAATGAAAGAGTTTTATCTATCTAGGCAACTTGGAACAGCTCCTGGTTATTCAAGATTCATAATGGATTTATTTGAAGAAATAAATGATGTTTATGTTTCAGGATATAAGGATGATTACATGGAAAGAGACCTTGTTGTTATCCGTAAAAAGGATGTAACTGAGGATGTAGAGGATGAAGAAGATGGAGATAAGATATTATTCAAGAAACACATGGGAGGTGCAGTAGACCTTTACTTAAAAGGGTGCTTGTACGATGAAAATGTCAAGGAAGTTAAATTAAATAACAATGTAAAAATAATTGATTGTAACATGCATGAGTTAGTTGATAATGAAAATCCTAAGAATAGCATAAAAATATTCAACCTTACAGATTCAACTAAGAATCCAGTAATCAAGACCATTGAGAATATAGATGAAGATGACTATGGTAGAGCTTTTATGGATAAAACGAGAGTCATCATAGATAATGAAGGGGAATGCTCTTACACAGAAGGTGTATTAAGCTCTATGAAAATAATATACTCATTCATAGATAAGTCAGAGCAAAGAGTTGACCAAGAAGAATTTTTCGAAATAGGATTAACAGAAACACAATTAGCTGCTCCAGTAAAATCTGTTGACTCCCTTAAAGACCATAATAATCAAATAATTAAATCTATGGATAATAGAATAACTGTTATCAAGACTGGGCTGGAAGAAACAACTGATGAGCAATGCAAGGTTGTAATAGATAATTGCCCAGATTACTTCAATGGAGCAATTTTAAAGGTAGGATACACTTCAAATAAGACACTAAGACAATTAAGAGATATCCTGCTTACTAAGGAGAATAGAATTGTTACAGCTGACATCATAGCTAAAGAAGCTATCGCTGTTCCTGTGAATGTAGTTCTTAGGGTTAAAGTGGTTGATACTTATAAGGATGTCGATACTATTGCTATTGAGAGCAGAATAAAATCATCAATAATATCATATTTCAATACCTATAAATTAGGTAACTCTGTAGAAGAATCCGATATTGTTGGTTGGTTATACACAGACCCATCAGTAAGTGAAATGATACAATATGTGGCATTACCATTTGATGCATTCTATGTTCCTGAAGATGTTAATGAGGATATTCCGTTTAATGATCCTGAAAAAGAGAGCGTGATTAAACCTGAAGATGGTGTACTACCTATAAAGAAAATAGAGTATCCAGTACTTAATGCAAATAAGTTCAGCGTTACTGTTATTTAGGGTGGTGAGTAAATGGGTTTTCTAGAAGATTTTATTTATAAGCCAGAACAACAACAGGTAATGAAAACCGCAGTAGGCGGAGCACTAAATATGTTAAAAGCAAGAGTGGATGAAGTTGATAGAAATATCAACTTATCTAAATTGCTTACATATAAAAGGATTCAGTTTCAAAGAATAGATATAACCAACATAGCATATTCACTTAGTTCACTACTTAATAACTCACAAGTTATTTCATTAATTGGTGGTAGCAAGAATATGTCATTAGAGAAAAGACTGGAAATGTGGAACTCAATGACAGCATTGGAGCAAGCAAATATTCTTGATATGGCTGGTTATTACTTAGAATTAACAGATGATGTTCTAGCGTCATTAACTGATGATTTGAAAAAGAAGAGATTTGATATTATAGATTTCCAGTTATGCGACCTTGGCAATAATCTACTAATTAGAAATGTAGACTATGTATTTTATGATAATAAGTTAATGCTTCTTAAGGAGTTCCTTGATGACGGTAATTATAAGAAAAAATATCTTATAATGAAAAACATCGTTATCGATGCTGGATTAACAGAAAGTGTTCTTGGTGGCTTTATGCACATGCCATCAAATAAAGAGTTAACGAAGGTCGAATATAACGAAATACTTAAAGGGTTTACGGAGGCAGCATCTAAGGGTCCTATTATCGGAGAATACAGAACTGCACTTAATAGATACAAGTCGCTTGAAGGGGTTAGAGTATATGATAAATTGAATGCTGACCCAACAAGGCGACACTTCTGGGGTAATGATGATAAACTAGGCGAATTTACTAAATTCGACTTCATAGTTTCTATGCCGGTTCAGTTAGTTTATAAGCCAGAAAAACTTGAATATATTATAAACTTCTTTAATCAAACAAAGCCTGCATATGCAAACTTCGTATTTTCTCCAGAGTTAACAGTAACAGATACTATACCAATGAAGGCAATGCCAACATTGTTTAGGACAAAAAGCTGGATGTCAGGAGTAAAAGATAAGATTAAAAGTAAAGCTATAACTGAGTATTTATCATCACATACATTTGAGGAAAGTTTTTTACTAAACACAAGAGTTAAGCACCAAGCCGTAAAAACACCTATATATCATGCATTTGATAAGTACGATTTATTTGAGAAAGAGACAAAGGCGTTTTATTTAGCTACTGAACATATCCTAGATATTATACCTAGTAAAACACAGGTTTTAGGATTTTTAACAAATTCATTTTTGGATAGAGTTCAGATAGGTAAGGGTATAGGAGCAGATAGTTATAGGTTAGATGAAGATTATTTTGATGCCCAAGTTATCTCTGATCCTCTGTTTGCTAAGATAAATATAGAAATTGCAGATATAATAGAATACTGTGATTCAAGGATACAGCTAACATCGATACAGAGTCCAACAGACAATATTGTTTATGATGAGTTGTTGTCAAAAATACTTAATGTGTCTTTTGGCGATTATGTTAAGGTATTTAATAATTCAAATGACTATGTTTATATATCTGACGAAAATGATTACCTTGACTCACTAGTAATATATGATAGTACTCACCTGCTAATAGTCAATAAAAACTTAGTGGATTCTATTCCACCAATGCGAGATAGCTTTGGCACATATGAAACAGTGTTATCATTAAGAGACAATATAGTAAAAATAAATACATTGATTGGTGAATTGAGTATAACTTTTACTGATACAATAGTACCACCAAGCGATAGCATAACTACATCTAGTATATTATGCGCTACTGATATTATTGAGAAAACTGAAGATTTATCTATATTGAACGCAAAAAACCTTTATGATAGAATGAGTAATATGGATATTGCTTCTAAAACTATTTCTGATGAATGTTTTGATAAAGCTCACATGGTAAACAAAGCAAATATTCTAAAGTGCGACTCGATATTTGATTGTGATTATATGGAAGAGAGCTGTATGGCTTTTGATTCAGCGCCAGATGGATACGATGAAAGCATAGAAGCTGACTTTATCAGCAGGGAATCAATACATTTAGAATTAATACCAAAAATAAGCTAAGGAGGTCATAATATGAGTAAAACAAATTCAATACTAGACCATTTTGAAGGTAGAGGTACTGTAAGAAAAGTTCTTATAGATAATAGAACTGGAGAGGTTGTTAAGGATTTTGGAGACCATAACCTTATCGTAAAAACAGGAAGAACTGCTCTTATAAAAATGCTTGCTGGAGAACTTACTACGTCAATAACTAAGATGGCTATAGGTAAGGGAGGTACTGCTGACTTAGGAGCAAATGCTTTCAACCCTATTGATCCAGTAGATGGTGATTCAGCTCTTGCTCAAAAAGTTGCTATAGTAGACATATCATCTAAAAATGTAGATGTGTCTAATACAAATCCAAGAGTAACTTTTGTCGCATTATTTGATTGTGCGGTTGTAAATTCACTTGTTAATGAGTGTGGATTATTCTTTACAGATGGAACAACAATGTTTGCAAGACACACATTCGATACTGTTTCATTAAAAACATCATCTAACTTCTCACTTCAAGTATCTTGGACAATAGAATTCTAATTTATTAAGCGTAGAGTAATTCTACGCTTAATGCATATTAAGGAAAGGAGATTTTAAAATGGCTTTTGAAGTAAACTCCAAGTATGGAGAATTAATGAGTAGTGCCAAATGGAATAAGAGATTTGACACTATATATGGAGCAAATGTCGTAATGAGAGGTTATGACATACAGTATGATGAAGAAAATTCAAGGTTAGTATTATCACCAGGTAATTGCATTGTTAATGGTGCAGAGATAACTTGCGATACTGAAACTTATTATCCAATAACTTCAACTCAGTTAACTGAAAACTCATCTATTAGATTAGTATTAAGCTATATTCATCAACCAACAAAAGTCGACGTTGAAATTAAAGAAGATCATTACGAGTTACTAGTAACCGACATTGTACTTGGTACTGCAATTATTGAAGATGGCGAGATTGTAGAGATAGTACTTCCAGAAAAAACACCATCTCTGACAGAGATAATAACTTATCTAAGAGAAAATCCTGGGGATAAGATATTTGAAACTATTGAAGAGAGAGATAGTTATCCTGAAAAGAAAAAATATATAGGATTTTCTTGTTTCGTTATAGAAACCTTATTACCTTACTACTATGAAGGTAATGGTGTATGGAGAAGTGGTTCATCTAATGCAGTTCATATAGGTCCTGATGAGCCTATAAATGATTCTATGCTTTGGGTTGATGATGAAGATGAAGAGATTGAAGAGAATTTTGGTTCTGATATCCTAAATCAATTAAAAGTGGTTTTAGGTGATATGAATGCAAAGATAGAAAATGTGGAATACGCCTTAACTAAGGAACTAGACCCAGGATACTTTGGTGGCAAAATGCCAGGGGAAGACGATGAAACTGAAGAAGAAGAGACCGCTACTAGTAGAGCAATAGACTTACCAGGAGAAGCAGTTGACCCAGAATACCCTCCATTAGAAGATGGGGATGTTTTAGAAGAACCAGATATAGATAAAGGTGCAGAAGGAACAGTCGAAACAATACTCCTTAAAAGAGGATTGAAAAAAGACTTACCTATGCTTATGGAAGGTGAGCTTGGTCTTTGTATCGATACTGAAGAGTTATATGTTGGGCTTAAAGGCTCTAGAAAATTATTAGCTAAAGTTGGTGGAGTAGGAGGTGGTTCAGGTACATCAAATGTAACTGCTCAATACATCGAACTTATTTCTACTAGTGGTAAGAAATTTAGAGTTAGAGTTAATGAGGAAGGAAAACTATACTCTCTAAGCTCCACTGCAGATACCGCAAATAAGCCATCTATAAATGATGCGGCTAACTACTCTGGACTTATAATAAATCATGTTTATGGTGGTGGTGAAAGAAATACAAACTTAACACCTTGCTCTCATGGCTTTATAGAGCTTTATAATAAAGGCGTTCAACCTATTAATCTTAGAGGTCTTTACATTCAGTATTGTCCTTATGGAACTGATTGGCAAGTCTTAGAATTACATGGGATAGTTAATCCACTATGCTCATTCTTAATTAGATGTGCTGAACATACTGATATTCACAGAAAGACAACAAAGTTTAAAATTAGCAATTATGATATGCATTGGGATATCGCCCTTACAGATAAGGGTATGAAGGTTTATCTAGGAATAAATCCAGAACCTTTAACTGTAGCAAATCCTTGTAGTATTGATGGTCAGTGGGCAAAGCAACCAGGATATATAGATTTGTTTGTGGTTGGTTCTGATAATGTAATATTCCCTATGGATGCCTATGAGAGAAATCCTAGTGTTGGAGTTGATGGATTCCAAAGAGTTGCTAATATATTTCACTCTGCTCACAGAATAGACTTTGCAGATACAAATACTAGCTTACTTGATATTGAAGGTATTGATTTAAGAACTGCCGACCCAACTATCTACTATCCTAGATACACAGGTGATGGTCAATGGATAAATTACTATAACAAACTTAAACTTTATGACCATAAGCCAAACATGATAAATATGTGTTTTGGTCAAGATGGAAATAAAACAAGAACATTTACATGGCAAACAACGCCTACAATAAATGGTTTCCTTAAATATAAGAAAGTTGGAGATTCAAGATTTAAAACAATAGAATCTACAAAGCAAGAAATTAGCCATTACGATACAAATGCTGTTGTTCATAGAGTTATACTTAGAGATTTAGCTCCAGGTAAATACGTTTATTATTGCGGAGAAGAGGGTAAATGGAGCGACCAATATGAATTTACTATAAAAACTCCTACAATAAATGATAGAATAACATTCCTTCATACGACTGACCAACAAGGAATAAATGAGGAAGAGTATGTTGTATGGAAAAAGGCTCATGCTGAAATTCTTAAGCATCACACTTATGATTTCCATATTAATACCGGAGATATATCAAATGACGGTGGAGAATTTGCTTATCAATGGAGATACTATTATAACTTTGCTGATATGGAGGATTTATATTCAAAACCTCATATGACTTGCTGTGGTAACAATGACCTTACTAGAGATTTTGCTACTGATGGTAAGAAAAGAGACCCTGAAGCATTTGCTTGGTACACAACAACAGAAAATAATTTTATGGTATCTTGTCATAGTTGGAATTATGGATATATTCACTTTGTATGCTTAAATTCAAACACCCTTATAGATAAACAGATTGCTAAAAAGCAAATACCTTGGTTAAGAGAAGATTTAGCTAAGCCTGAAAATAAAAAGAGATGGACGATAGTTTATATGCACGAAGCTCCATACACTATAATTAAGCAGCAAAATATGGCTCCTTTTATTGACGTATTTGCTGAATTTGGAGTAGACTTAGTATTATGTGGACATCATCACAGATATTCTAGATCACATAGAATGGGAGCGCAAGCTGCAGACGGAAGCGACCAACTAAGTGATACTGGATTCTACACAATAATGTGTCAGGCAGCAGGGGCCAAACTTATGGGTAGAGCTATTCCTACTGATAATGAGAAGGCTCCATGGAGAGCTAAATGGGATGTTGTTGGTAATCCAGCATACTCAATTTATGAAATTACCAAAGAATCAATATCGATGAAGACATATGCTATAGCTAACATTCTTCCAGATACTGATACATCAACAAACTCTCCTGAAAGAAGTCTTGTTGATAGCTTTGTAATTTCAAAACCACTTTAAAATAATATTCATTGCCTGCATTGCAGGCAATGAAATAAAAGAAGGAGGATAATACATGTCATTAAAGATTAAAGATAAAAAGCAAAATAGGTGGAAAAAAGCCACATCAATGCTTGCTGGTTCTCATAAGGTTATAGATTATGATAATAACTACGATAGTGAGAATGTTGAGGGTTGCTTAAGAGAAATAGCTCAAGATATGAAGAAAATGCAAAGTCACATAAAGTACATTTATCAAAATGGTACTATTGGTGGTGGCTCTGGAGGTGGAGGTGGAAGTAGTGTTCCCACTATAACCATTGATGGCGTTGCTGACTCTGATGGTATTTTTAGAAGAGTTGTTAAGTCTGATGAAGATGTTGTAATTTATTACTTCTTCAACTCACCTAATGTTGGGAATGGTACTGTTAGACTTGCTAATGGTGATACGGTAATCGAGCAAACTATTAAGCAAGGAAGAAATAAGTGGAATGCTGGAAGATTCTCCAGAGGGACATATAATCTAAGTATTTCAGTAGAAGACCAACAAGGGTTTGTTAGTGAGCCTGCTCGTATACAGATAATATCTGGAGCAATAGAAATAACATCAACATTCTCAGCTGCAAAAGACTTTAGCTTACAGGATAACATCTCTATACCTTATAGGGTGGCAACAGAAATCACAGACCCATTAACCGCACATCTTACTCTTGGCGATACTGTTGCAGAGAAAAATATTAATAAAGGGGATAATGTTTGGGAAATAGGAAGCTTGCCTTTAGGAGTTCATGAAGCCTCAATAAAAGTAGTGTCTGAAACTGCAACTTCAAATATTCTTAACTACAATCTTGTTGTAGCTGATTCAGATGCATTATTCTTAAGTACAACTTTTAAAGAACCTACATTTCCTCAAGGTAAAAGACTTCAAATAGATTATCGTATTTCTATGAAAGGGCAATATTCATTTAAATCAGAATTATACCTTGATGGAGTTTTAAAAGAAACAGTTAATAATGGCCCAGGTGTTAGTTACTGGGACTTAGGAACAGAATTACCACTAGGTCCACACACATTTAGAATAGTGTCAATGACTCCAGATAAGCAATACAAGGATGAAATAACTATTGAAGCTGAAATAGTTGAAGCCGGACTTATACAAATTCAAGAACCACAAGGAATGATATTTAAATTTAATGCTAGCGGTAAAATGAATGACTCAGATAACAATAATATATGGGAAGATAGAACTGGTAACGGAGTACAATGTACATTACATGGGTTTAACTATATAACTAATGGTTGGCTTACTGATGAAAAAACAAATGAGACTGCATTAACTTTTGCAGGTAAGGCTTATGCAGAAATAGACTTGGCACCATTTTTAAATGGTATTGAAACAGGATTTACCTTTGATATTGTATATAAATCTAACAATACTGGAAATACTGATGCCAGGGTTGTGGAATGCAAAAATCCATTTTCTCCATTCCAAGGTTTTATGATTGATTCAGAAAAAGCTGTATTTGAAGCAAGGCAAGGGGTTAAGGCATACTTTGGAGAAGATAAGTGGGTAAGAACAACATTTGTCATAGATAGATTATCAAGACAAATGAGGGTTTATACTAATGCAGTAATATCTAACGGTGCTATTCTTGGTGATAAGGACCCAACAAAGGATGAATTCCAATACAATGGTAAAATAATACTAGGTGCTGGATTAGATGAAACTGGAAAGAAAATAATTAATAACTCAACATCAGCAATCAAAGTAATTAGAGGTTATAATAGGGCGTTAACTGACAGAGAAGTTCTTGACCTACACATGTTTGATATAAAGAATGCAGATGAATTAAATCAAATTCACGAACTTAATTTCGGTGAATTAACAATACCTACCTTAGAAATTACAGGGTTAGGAATTGAAAAGCTAGAAGGTAATATGGACCCATTAACTGTAAGAATATCTTACAGAGACCCATTAAATCCAAGCAAGAGACTTGATAGAGATTTTTGCCAACTAGAAATACAAGGTACTACTTCTAAGGATTACCCTATAAAGAACTATACCTTATATATGAGAGACCAGCAGGCTCAAGCAGATAGAACATGGACACCTAATGATGATTGGATGCCTGAAGAAAGATGGACACTTAAAACAAACTTCATGGATAGTTCGCACGCCAACAACGTAGGTATAAATAAATTCATACATGATGTGTTCAAGGAAAATCCATACCCTCAACAAATAGGTGAAAAGGGTACTAAGAGAAGAAGTAATGTCGATGGATTCCCAACTAAGTTATACATCAATGGTAAAGATTGTGGAATATACACATTTAACATAGACAGATATGCTTACAATAACTATGGACTATCTGACTACAATGACGATAGTACAGTCAATAAACATCCTAATGCTGTTCAGTACGAAGTTGCAGTTAACTCAACTAATGGTTCTGGTGCATTCTTAAATGATACTTGGGATAATATTAGGAGAGAGTGGAAACATAGATATAACTACAGAAATGGTTCAGCAACAACAAAAATTGGTTCTGATACTGTTCTTGCAGATGGTATGCATAGCGAACTTCAAGATATGATTAGCTGGGTTTGCAATGCTGATGATAATACATTTATATCGGAATTAGATGATTGGTTTAGTATACCTCACCTAATAGACTACTACTTGATAGCTTACGCTTTTGGTATGATAGATAACTTAGGTAAGAATATGGTTATGACTACATTTGGTCAAAACGAAGCAGGTAATACGATTTGGTACCCATCATTCTATGACTGTGACTCTATATTGGGACTTGCAAATAACGGGGAAATAAGATATGACGCTGGTGTTGATATGAGCTCAGAGGCGTTCAATACTAGAAACAGTGCATTATGGGTTAAGCTTAAAAGAAACTTTGAGCAACAAATACAAAATAGATACTATGAACTTAGAGCTGAAAGAAAGCTACCAGATGGAACGACTCTTCCACCTATATTCTCAGCAGAGAATGTTATGAGTTATTTAGATGATGAACTTATGGGTAAGATAGGTCAATCTTACTATAACAACGATGCTCAAAGAAAATACTTTGACGGTAGAACGCTTGGTGAAGAAAATAATCCAGACGCTCCAAGACCAGGGCAAACATGGATGCAATGTTGTAATGGTAATAGAAAAGAGTTTACAGAGAGATGGTTAGCTGAGCGTTTCAAATATCTAGATAGTGTATTCCAAACAAATAATTATACTGCTAAAACAATGATTCTAAGAACTCATGTATTAGGACCTGTTAAGTTAAAATTAAAATCATACTCTCCTCAATGGTTTACAATCAAATACTCTTCTAGCTCAACTGAAAGAGTGTATGTAAATAGAGATAGAGATTATGATTTCAATGTAGAAATTACTAATGATACAGAAAATGACTTCACTATTTATGGGGCAGATAATCTGATGTACCTAAAAGGTATGGATCAGCTATTCATATCACACATGAATATTGCTGGTGCTGAAAAGCTTGTAGAGGTAGACTGTAATAACAGTCCTAATATAAAAGGTATATCTATAGGTTCACACAACAAGTATCTACAAAGAGTTATAGCTCATGATTGTAAGCAATTAGGGCTTGAAATCGAAAATAAAGCTATTAACTTAACTGGATGTCCTAACTTAAAAGAAGTTAATATAAGTAATACCCTAATAAAAGAAGTTTCACTTCCTACATCAGGAGGAGTTATTGAGGTTCTTAACTGCGAAAATACACTTCTTGAACGTTTTGACTTAATGGGTCAAGAATACTTAGAGGAGCTTCAGTTATCGGGATGTTCAAATCTTGCAGAGGTTTATTTATCAAACTGTAATGGCCTTATTAGGGTTGAAATGCCTAATACTATACTTACTACTTTCTCAATTTCAAATTGTAAGAATATAGAGGTTATAGATATATCAAATACAGCAAGACTTACAAGCTTGGATTTAAGAGGTTGCCCAAACTTAAGAGAATTAAATCTTACCGGGGTTGTTAGTAAAAATATTAAAGACTTAGATTTAACATCGTCATTAAAGCTAGAAAAGCTTATCCTAGAAAACATGTCTTTCATTGATTGCGTTACTTTCGGAAGATATGTTGATGAAAATGATGAACTTCGTAACTTTAATGCCCTTAAGCACTTTAATTGTAAAAACTCTTCAATAAGAACAATAAGATATGGAATAAATTCTGTTAAACCAGATATGCTAGATTTGAGTGGTTTAGATTTAGAATATATTACTTTCGAATCTTGCATAAACGTAGCCCATATAAAAGGTATAAACTTAGTCGCTAAAGGTTCTATGGCTCCATTTAAAAACTGTAGAAACCTTACAACTATAGAGGGCAGTATAACTCTTAGAGACTCTATTAATATGGCATTCTATGGCTGCAAACAACTTACTGGACTTACAAGGGGGAATAAATTAAGATTAGACCTTACCGATGTTAAAAGTATATCTGAGACATTCTCAGGTTGTTCATCGCTTACTATGGATGATTTGAAATTTATAATGAGTAAATTCAGCAGCAAATTAAATGGCGCAACTTGGAGAGCATTTGCTGGATGCATAGGAATACGAGGAAATCTACCTTCAAACTTATTTGCAACAACAACAGGCATGACATCATTGAATGAATATTTTTCTGGATGCACAGGAATAACTGGTCAATTACCAGCAGATTTACTAAAGCCTATGACCAAATTACGTGATTGCGAAGAAGCGTTCCTAAACTGCACTGGTATTACTGGAAATATTCCAGAAAACTTCTTTATAAGTCCAGGCTCTAGTTTACAAATAACAAAACATATGTTTGCTAACTGTACAGGGATAGAAGATGTTCCAAGTAATAACTTATTCTCCAATAATCCAAATATAAAAAATGCAAGCTATATGTTTAGTGGCTGTACAGGTATTACAGGAAAAGTCCCAGGCACAATATTTAAGGGCAGGGAAAAGTTAGAATCTGTAGAAGGATTTTTCAGAAACTGCTCTGGTGTATGGGGAGAGATACCTAGAACAATATTTAGACATTGCACTAACTCTAGAAATAGCGTCCTTAAATATATATCTTACTTCTTTGAGGGCACTAGCGTAGAAGGGGAAATACCTAGATATATAAGTAATTCAGATAAAGGTTTGTTTGATGATCTTCCATACTTAGAGAATGCTAATAGAGTGTTCCCGACAACTATAAGTGGAACAATACCTCCAAATTTATTTAAGTACAATCCTAGACTTTCAGAAGTAAACTACTTATTTGACGGATGTACGATGATTGAAGGAAGTATACCAGAAACATTACTTACAGGAAAAGACCAATTAAAATCTGCAAATGGGCTATTTAGGGGATGCACAGGGATAAATTCTATAATCCCAAGAAGGTTATTTGAAGGATGTGTTGTCTTGACTGATATAAAGGAAATATTCAGTGGATGCAAAAGCTTAACTGGTCAAATCCCAGCTAGGGTAACAAGAACTATCCAAACTCCTAGTGAGGAAAATCCTGACGAAATGATTGAAGTTGTGGAAATAGTTGAATATGGTTTATTTGACTATGCTACAAGCATAAGAAATGCTGCTGGAGTATTCTGTGATTGCATAAAATTAAATGGTAATATTCCAGAAGAGTTATTTGTTGCAGGAAATCAGATTGAGGATTTATCAAATGCTTTTGCTAGATGTTATGAACTTAGCGGGCCTATTCCAGCAGGACTACTTAAAAACTGTAGGTCGCTTCTTAAAGCTTCAGCAATGTTCTTAGATTGTTGTAAGTTAGGTAGATCCGATGTAAGTATCACAGAGGATGACCCTTGGGCAGTTCCTCCTGAATTATTTGAAAACTGCAAAGAGCTTATTGATGCATCTAATTGCTTCTATATGTGGGGACAAAATAAGCCTCAAGAATCTGTACTTAAAGGTAAGATATCACCTTTAATGCTTAGAAATAATAGAAAGCTTAAAAATGTAAGCGGAATGTTTGTCGCTACTCAGGTAAGCGGAGAGGTTCCAGGAAATCTATTCTTAACCAATACAGCGCTTGAAAATGCAAGCAGAATGTTTACTGCTACAAGAGTTACTTCTATAGGAAGTGGATTCTTAAATAACAGCCCAAACATTAAAACAGTTGAAGAAATGTTCTGGCAATCATCACAAATCTCTGGAGCAGTACCAGAGCTTTGGAATATCGGTGGTCTTGTCGGTACTAGATGTTACGCTGGTCTTAGCTCAAGCAAAGTTACTAACTGGAGAGATATTCCTGACAACTGGAAATAATTCATAAAAAGCACTACTTCTTCCGTAGTGCTTTTTTCTGTGTTAAAATCATATTATAAATCAAGAAAGGAGATATAAAATGTCTATAAAAATAAATACTATGTTTGGAGAGATAGTAACATCTCAAGCATTGAATGAGAAGATAGATACTCTTTTTGGTGAAAATGCCATAATTAGTGGATTTGATGTGGCTAGGGAAACTGATACATCAGTACGTATAACACCTGGGAAAGCTATTGTGTGCGGTGCTAGCATTGAAGAAGATAGTGATTCAATAATTATTCCAATACCAGGCAACTTAGCTTCTCTAAAGGAAGTATATGTTGTGATTGAGTATATGCACGAGCATAAAAGAGTTAGTTTTAAAATTACAAATTCAATAGAATCTAATATGGTGCTGCTAGCAACAATAAACATACAGGGAGGCTTAATTTTAAAAATCAATAATTCTCAAAAAACAGGTCAACTAAATGAGCTTTCTATGATCACTAAAGACTTGTCTACTGGCATATTAAACACCCAACATCTAGCTTATAGTGGTAATCATATAACGATAAAAAATAGCATTAATGCTAAAACTCAAAATATGAATATAAAGGGTGTTACTAAGCAAAACCTTGTTCAATCAGCAAACAAAGAGGTTTGTGTTAGCGCTGAATATCAAGCAGAAGAAGCAACACATCATAAGTTAACAGATGTGAAGGATGGATATTTAGATTTGAATATCAAAGGTGCTACGCTGCACAATTTAACAACAGAGGGTGTGTCAGGCACTTTCTATAAATCTAATAGGAGAATAGTTGTTGGTGATAATAATATGTTGAAACCAGACTCTGTATATACGGTGATATTTAAGGCGTCAAACGTAGTTCTTGACGGAATTCCATTCATACCTGTGTCACTCGAGTGTGAAAAATATTCTCAGTCAGGAATTACAGTTGTTAACGTTGATACCGATGGGTATTATATGGGGTTAACTGAAACAGGCCAGCTTAGTGAACAATATGCAAACCACAAACCCCTATTCATTAAAGGGCATTCAACCCATTGGGAAAATGCATTATCAGAAACAAGATCAATTACTATATCAGACATAATGGTAATAGAGGGTGATTGGACAAGTTTCTTGACTAAGAACACTAAGTATATAGCAAGCATCAAAAGCTCTACCGAAAATGAAAACAACATTATCGAGATTATGAGTAGTGGGAAAAACATATTGCCGCTTGAGATATTAAGGCATGAAATTGCAAGTGTTGATATCGCAAATCAAACACTCACAGTATCTCAGACAAATCCGAAAGCTTATCATTTTTGTCAAAAGGACATAACGCATTTATTGAAAGATGGGGTTACGTACACATTATCTGCAAATTATTCAGACTCAACATATGGACATTATGGTATTGATTGCTTTGATAATTTAACAAAGCAAAGAGTTCATGTTAATGTAAGAACATTCACAGCCAACTTAAACTTATACTATTATGTAGTAAAATTCTATACTAACAAAACAGACCAGCCAGTTAAAGGAGATATAAGTGTTACTTATAGTAATATCCAGCTTGAAGAGGGTGGGAATCCTACGCCTTATAAAACGTACAAGGAGCATAAATTAAGATATGTTCTCCCGGAACCACTTAGAAGTCTACCTAACGGTGTTTGCGATGAAATCACTGCTGATGGAATGGTTGTACAAAGAGTTGGAAAAGTTGTGTTTAATGGTAGTGAGGATTGGAAAGTAGCATTAAACACAGATAATACTACCAATAGGTATGAATTAAATTTTGACAAATTCAAGAGGTATGATGGCCTTGCTGATGATGTAGCACCTAATATGTATTGTGATAGATTGTCAACAAAAACGTTTGTACAAGTATATAAAGGTTATGAGGCAGGACTAACTCATTACTGGTCTGATAACACCCCTCAAATGATAACTATAGGACTAAAAGATTCGAAAACATTAGCAGAGTTTAAAACATGGCTATTAAATAATCCAATAACAGTCTATTATGAATTAGCAACTCCTATAACTTACAGGCTGGGAAGTGCAGTATTACCTAATGATGTAAAAGACAGTATTTATGATAATAAGATAATTCAAAGAGTAGGCTCAATCACATTTGATGGTAGTGAATCTAATTGGAACCTCCACTCAAAAAGAGAAAAATCGATGATTTTTGTTTATATGAAAGATGGAGTAGGTCCAGTTTTATCAGGAGGGAATTATCCTGTCACACCAGCAGTTTCAAATATAATTCAATCTTCAGATGTTGATTTAGCGTATCCTGCAAAGGATATTGAGGGTGTATATGTTGCTCAGGATGGTAGGGTATGTGTAGCAATCAATAAAGATAGAATTAATGGTAACGACGTTAATAGTTTTAAGCAATGGCTTTCAAAAAATCCGTTAACAGTATGGTATCAATTGCCTGAGCCTAAAACAATAAATTGTAATGACCCAATTAGAGTTAGATGTTATGATGATACAACCTACATTAAAACAACAAATGCATTGGTACCAAAAATAAAAGTTGATAGTAAAGGTCATAAGTATCCAGTATTGCTAAAGCCAAACACTAGATATACTGTCTGCTTAAAGAGTATGTCTGGTGATAACAATATCAAAATTGATTTAGGGGGAACTAAAATCGAATCTTCAAGAGAGCAATATATGATAAATATTGGAACACCAACAAACCTATCACACTCCAATCTATATATTAGTGGATGGAATACAGAGATAAGAGATATTATGGTTCAACAGCAAGATAACAATAGCGCCTATATAGAAGGTATTAACAGTAGCATTGCTCATATTACAAGTACAAATAATAATCTATGGAATACAAACACTCTTAGAGATTGGAATAATAGTGGAATGTATTTTGAGGGCGACGATGTGTTAGTAGATACAAGCTTATCAACAACGTCGCTTAAGGCTGCAGAATCTATATTAAAATATAATTTTAAACCAAATACTCAATACCATATATCTTATAAGTATAAGCAAGATACAAAAGCATTTAGGCTAAAAATAGCCATACAATACACTGATGGAACATATCAAGTTCCTGCAAATGTACAAGTTTTAAATGAATTTGTAAAGGTAGAAAATGTGTCAGTGCAAGGCAAGACAATAGATTATATTTACTTTACATGGAATACGCAAGTTGGTAACAATAAAGTTGAGCTAAGAAATATTTATGTATGTGAACTGTCTGAAAAAACATCATATGAAAAACAACAATCTTATTCTACAAATGCCGCTCTTGATGAACCGCTTAGAAGCTTACCTAATGGTGTGTGTGACGAAATCGTTGATGGGAAGCTGACTAGAAGGGTTGGTGAAGTGGTTTTTGATGGTAGTGAAAACTGGACTCTTTGGCGCGAATCATCAAGCACGATAGGATTTATCTATAACCATAATTCAATCATGAACAAAGATTGGTACTCATCACAAATATCACTGGTTTGCGATAGGTTCATATCTAAAAGTGGTCATAGTTTCAATGAAGATGATTCTGAAGCCATAGCTCAATGGAATGCGAACAATGCTATACTTATAAGAATAAACAAAAGAGCACTAAAAACACTGAATGTTAGTGGCTTTAAACAGTGGCTTGCAGGAAACCCAGTAACTGTTCTTTATGAACTTTCAAAACCTGTAATCACCGACATCAATGCTGATTTAAATATAAGAACTTTTGATAATAAAACACATATAATTGCGGAGGGCTTAGTTAAAGCGGAACTTAAATTTAAAGCCCCTGCTAACTTAAGAGCTGTGGTAAATCAAGTTGCTGATAGAATTGCTGAAGCTGAAAAGTTAGTAGATGAATTACTTCTACCAAATATAGTAGGAGTTGATTATGAAAGAACTTTACTTGAATTCAACTACAAAGTATCAAAATTTAATTTAGAAGGAGATGAATAATATGGCATTAAGAATTTCAACTCATAAAGAGCATAGGATTACGAGTCAAATGCTTAATGATAGAGTTACTGATGTGGTGGGCGGAAACGCCCTACTATCAGGTTTTAAAGTTATAAAGGTGTCAGATACTCAATTGAAGGTAGGTCCAGGGAAATGCATTATTAATGGGGCTATTATAGAGGAAACAAGCAATACAACTCAAAACTACTCTAGTTCATGGGAGGGATATGGCTCTGTCGTAATTGCTATGAGATATAATCATTTAAATGCATCCGCTGAAATTTTGGGTATTGCTAAAGAACATATGATGGAAACAGATCTTGCCATAGCTAAGATAGAACATTCAAATGGAGTAATAACTAATATAATTCAAGAACCATATACCATGACACTATCGGAACTTACTGGAGTTACTGAAAAAATAGATGACATGTGGGATAAGTCGCCAAATTCAAATTTAGAAGGCAAGGAAATCAAGGTTGAAAACTCTGCAAGAGGTCAAGTGGAAAACCTTGTTATTAAGGGTCAAACATATCATAACTTAGTTGATGAAGATAATATTGAGAGACCTGTTTGTGGAGAACTTACTGTTGAAGAAAAACACCTCCACAAGTTAAGCACTGAAGCTGGCGCAGTAAATGCTGCTATTAAAGGTAGAACAATTCATAACTTGGCCCCTGATGTTTTCAAGAATGAGGTAAAGCTAATTATGAATAATAGATTGGTAGATAGAAGGGTTATATTTAATAAGACTCTATTTAAACCTAATACAACATATAGATACAAATATCATATTACCGATATGAATCTAGGTGAAGGCGTTAAGTATAGCTGTTTCATAAGAATAGATTACTCTGATGGTAGTATTGTTTATTTTGAACCACCAGACAAATTGGCTATTGGGGTTAAATCTGGAAAGTTTACAATAAAGAATATGAATATAAACTCTATTGTCTTTGAGGTGCACTCATATGTAGTAAATGGTGGACATGTAACTGTTAAAAATTTCTTGGTTTGTGAAGATAGTTGTATGGATCTAGATATAGATGATACAGAATATGTTACTGGAATCAAATCTGTAGGTGAAGATGATAGTAATATTGTTACGGTAAAGAGTTGTGGAAAAAATATAGTGGATGCATATAACGATATAGGTAAATTTGTTATCTCAGATAACGGAAACCCTATCTCTAACGTAGCTTGGAGAATGACAAATATTATGTTTAACATTAAACCTAATACCACTTATGTAATTGGAGAATCCTCACAAAACTATAAACAATACAAAGTCTGCATTTACGACAAAAATAAGGAGTTTGCACAATTTGTTAATTTTAATGGTAGTAGCTCAACTGTATTCACAACACCAAGCAATGCTGCATATTTTAGATTTTGCTATTCAGTTTCAGTTAATCACCAACCTGTATCTAGAGAAGGTCTACAAATTGAAGAAGGCACAACAATAACACCTTATGAACCTTACCAAGAAAACATTGTAAGCCACAAACTCTCAGAACCACTTAGAAGGCTACCTAACGGTGTATGCGATGAAATCGTTGATGGCAAAGTAATAAGAAGAGTTGGAAAAAGAATTTTTAATGGAAGTGAGAACTGGAAATTAGCTAATGAGGGTAATTCACCATTTATTTATATTACTATTCCTGATATAAAACATCAGCTCTCATCGCTATTATGCGACACTCTACCTGTTAGGCAAGATAAGGCTGATGATATGATTGGAGCAAATTATCAATTGGTTGCAGGTATTATGAGTACTGAAACATCTCAAGAAATAAGACTTAGACCAGGTGATTTGTCCACAACCCTACAGGCAAGCAAGGCGTGGTTATCTGAAAATCCAACCACAATGTATTATGAATTATCAGAGCCTATCATAACTCCAATTGATTCTGATTTAATATTGCCTATTGGAACTCACGACGAAATCAAGGACGATAAAGCTATTAGAAATATTGGCAAATTTGTATTTGATGGAAGTGAAGATGAAGAATTTGATTTAGATTTCTATATTGGAGAAAAAAATAATCAGATAACATTTAATATTTTTGTTCCTTGTAATGTGCATAGCGATGACCAATTAAATTTAATATGTGACAGATTCAAGACAACAAGAGATGTTATTGAGCGTGAAGTTGAAGGCGTTAGCTTATACACATATTCTCGTGGAGATAAGGTAATTAGAGTATCTATCTTTAAATCTAAACTAGAAACACCAGATATAGCTGGATTTAAAAAGTGGCTTGCTAAAAATCCTATGACCGTATGGTACAGATTAATAACACCACGTACAGAAAGAATGCCAGTGCAAGCACCAATATCAACATTTGCTGGAGTAACTCATATAGTATCTCAAAATACAGTTGTGCCAAAGATTAAGATTGATAGTGTGGGAACTAAGTATAATGTGCCTTTATTAAGACCAAGCACTAAGTACACAATCAAAGCTAGTATTGATGTTAAAGCTAACCTTGCAGGGGCAGAAGCAGATATAGTTAATGGCTTAGCTAAGATAACAACTCCAAAAACACTTAGCAATAACAATCTTATTCTAAGTGGCTGGGGAGGAAACGCTAGAGATGTTATGGTTTTTGAAGGAGAAACTGATTGCCATAGATACGTTGAGGGCATACAAAGCGTTGGAGATATAAGCAGTCCAATTCTTCCAAATGGAATATGTGATGAATATATTGGTTCTGATAAAATGATTCAAAAAGTCAGAAAAATTATTATTAATGGTAGCGAGGGATGGACTCTTCCATCAAAGCAAGGCAATAAATGTATATTTGGATACTTCCAAAACAATAATGTTAAACATTATTCATCGAATAGTGTTCCGAGTATAATGTGCTCTTATTTACCTTCTCAATCCCCAGTTGATGATGGTAATTGTGCGAGAATTGACAATGAATTCATTGCTACCTATGCAGACCCAAATAATCTGCATCTGGGGAAAAACTGGATTTACGTTTCTATCAGAAGAGATAGGTTAGAAACACCAGATATAGCTGGATTTAAAAAATGGCTATCTAAAAACCCTATAACTGCATGGTATGAATTAGATAAGCATCTAGAAAAAACATGTGGTGACTGGAATATACGCTTGCTATCAGATAATGGTAATATTCTTAGATTAAATAATTATACTGCTGGAGGCTATATAAAATGGGAAAATGGAGTTATAAAAAATAATCCGGATTGGGTTGTTAGTGATTATATAGCGGTTAAGCCAAATACTATATATACCTTTAGAAATACCAACTACAATGTATGTTTTTATGATGCAAAAAAACAACTTATTAAAATTAACAGAATATTTGATCTTATTCTAAATAAAGATAATGGTTCAGACGGATATTTTATAATTAAAACACCATCTAATGCATGCTATATAAGGCAGTCAGTCAACTTGAGAAGTTTTGATACAGCATCTATAACAGAGGGGTATGATACTAAGTCAACTAAAAAGTCTCAATTATCCGCGATAAATATAAATCTACAAGAACCTCTTAGAAGCTTACCTAACGGTGTGTGCGATGAAATCGCAGGTAATCAGGTTATAAGGAGAGTTGGTAAAGTCGTACTTAGTGGAAGTGAGAACTGGGTATTTAATAATGATCTTGGTAATGGTAGGTATCAATATGTTTGCCCTATTATATCTGATCTAGCAAAACCCAATAATAGGGTGAATATATTTAATGATAGATTTCCAGTAACATTTCTTACTAATTGTGATGCGATGTGGTTATACTCATTCACATCCAGTGTCAGTGGTACCTTTAAGACAAACATCGTTGTTCATTGTAAATTGAAAAATGCTACTCAGCTTAGGCAATGGCTTCAAAACAACCCGATAACAATGTATTATGAGCTTGCTGAACCAATTATAGTTCCAATAGGTGATGATATTGTTCTTACAAAGAAAATTCACAATACTATCTCTGATGATAAGGTAACAAAAAACATAGGCACAATAACTGTTGATGGAACTCAAAATATATATATAGATGCATCTTCCCTGCCAAATCAAGATAACACCATTACATTCTGTATTGATAATCCGAATGGTAATAATTTGAGTAATGGTGGTATATGGACAGATGTATTAAACGGGATTGATAGAGATACTTATTTGAATAATGATGTTGAAGGCCTTATGACTGCCAACAACAATAAATTTAAAGGAAGAATCATAAAGCATAGATTGACTAAGGCGGACATTATAGGTATTAGGAATTGGTTTAAACAAAACCCAGTAACGGTATTTTATCAATTACAAACTTCCAATGAAGAACCTGTGCCAAAAGCACCGCTTGCATTGCAAAGCTGGGATGGATTAACTCATATTTTATCAATAAATGCAGTATCTCCAACTCTAGCACTTACAATTCCAACAAATCTAAGCAAGGTAATCAATCAAAATTCAAAGAGATTATCTGCGCTGGAAGACCTTATTGATGGAATGATTATTCCTGGAGTAATTGATGCTGATTACAGAAATGTACTATTTGAATTTAATTACGGAATGGATAAGATGAACTTAAGATAAGAAGAGGGTTTCCCCCTCTTCTTTAAATATGTTAAAATCATCTTATAATCAGAAAGGAGAGATAAGAATGACAATGAAAATAACTACTCATTATAAAGAAGCCTTAACAAGTCAAATGCTTAATTATAAAGTAGAAACCATGGTAGGAGAAAATAAGGTAGTTGAAGGTTTTGAGGTATCAAAAAACAATAACAGCATTACCATATCACCAGGGAAATGTATTATTAATGGAGCCATTATTGAAAGTGATGAGGATGTAAATATCGAAGTTCCTTACTCACTACAAGATAGCTCTGATTTCCAAGTAATTGCTCGATATTTACATTCTGCTAAGAGTGTTGGATTTTATATTTATGAGATAGATAGAAATCTTGATAGTAATGAATTGCTATTATCAAAATCAATGACCGATGCTAGTAAAATGAGAACACTTGTGGATTTATCAGCTTCATTAAAATCTATAAAGGAAAACCTTGCTGAGGACCAAGTACTTGAATATGAGAATGAATTCATAACTAGCACTGATAGCGTTGAGGGGGCAACAACAGAGTTAAAAATAAAAGGACAAACTATTGTGAATGTAGCACCTATTAAGGACGAAGTTGATGTTTATGCTGATTTGCAGGCTACAGGTAATGGGAGTGTTAAATTTAATAATACTGGTGATGGTATTATTGATGGGATTAATATTAAAGGGAAAACATATCAAAATTTACTGCAAGGATCATGGAATAAAACAGGCAACATGATAAATTTTCATAAGATAAGTACTCTGGTTAAGCCAAATACTACTTACACTATAATAAATAATAGCGACGATACCTTCCACATAGGCGTTTTCAAGAATAATAGTGCAGTAAGCTCAATCGTGGGATACAATAAAAGATCGCCTATGTTTAAATTCGTAACTCCTGCTTTGGATGATTGTGACGGTATCAGAGTTTATATAAGAAAATTTGATGGTTCTGCATTTACAGAAATAGACAATAGGTATTTTGATGTTGTTCTTATAGAAGGCGACCACACCAATAATCCTGACTTGCCATCTTATTTTGAAGGAATTATCGGGGTAGGGGATAAGAGTAAAAATTTATTCAATATCAAGCAAATTACACCAGGGGCATTAAATTCTGATGATGGCATAATAGACGCATCTCGCAAAGATAGGGTTACTACTGGGTTTATTCCAGTAAGAAAGGGTAGAAAAATAAGATGGAATGGATTTGTGGGTAGAGGTAGAGCTTTTTATACTACCAATAAAGAGTTTAAAAAATCAGGAACTTTTGTCGATCCAGTATTTACACCAGAAGAAGATGGGTATTTAAGAATCGCTCTTGATCCTGAAGAGTTAAAAAATAATATTCAAATAGAAGAAAATTCTGTTTCAACTCCATATGAACCATATTATCATGGTAATAAAATCGAGGTTTTGAGTTGTGATGATATCGTAACTAGTTTATTAAATAAATCAGATAAAACTAAAATCTTACTTCAAGAGCCTCTTATGAGCCTGCCTAACGGCGTGTGCGATGAAATCATAGGTAATAAGCTAATTAGAAGAGTCGGGAAAATAAATACATGGGATATTAATTTATGGCATATGGGTCTTTCTTCTCAACAATTTCAAAATACCATGATGTTTGCTACGAAGGAGTTTGACTCATTATTTGTTCCTGGTGGAAAGCTAATATGTAATAAATTTAAAAGCTATACTACATGGGATAGAGATCTTGATGCATGTGACTTCACAACAAATAATACTGTCAGATTAAGAATAAGAATATCTAGAAGCAGGCTTGAGACTGAAGATATAGATGGATTTAAAAAGTGGCTTCAAAATAACGAAGTTGTTATTTATGGGGAGCTTGCTAATCCAATCATCACTCCAATCGATAACGACGTAGTAATGCCTAATGGTGTACATGATAAAATCATTAGAGATAAAGCCATCAGAAAAGTAAGAAAGAGAATTTTGGATGGTACAGAAGAGTGGGGCGCAAGTAGAAGTAATCCTGGAACATCAGATTATGTTGTTTTTTATAACAATAAACACGAACCTCACAACTTTGATGGATTTACTCGTGGAGTAAAGGGAGACTTTTTATGTGATGGAATATTTGAGCCGATGGATTGTAGAGAGGATACATCATTAACTAGCAGCTCGATTAATGGTGAATATATAACGGGTCATTTCAGTGAAAATATCGATGAAATAAGAATATCTATATTAAAAAGAAGATTAGAAACTCTAGATGTTGCAGGATTCAAAAAATGGCTTAAGGAAAATCCTACAACGATATGGTATGAATTAAGAGAGCCTTATCATGACACAGTAAAGACACCTCAGCTTAACTCGTACAAATCACAAACAAATATTATAGGAAGTACATTAATACCTACTCCGCTTAACATCGAAAGCTATGGGTATAGAAAAGAAGCTCTTATAAAGCCAAATACTCAGTACACAATACATTTTAATAATAAGTATGCTGATGCTGATTTCAAGAATATTAAAGTTGATTTAGGTGGAGCAATAGGAAATGTAACTGCCAACAACTCATTGTTAATATTGAAATTAACTACGCCAGCAACACTTGCTCATAATGAGCTTAGGATTAGCGGGTACGGAATAAAAGTATCCAATGTTATGTGTAGTGAGGGTTCAGAATACAGAGAGTTCATTGATGGCTTAGCTGGCGTGGGTGATAAAAGTAAGAATTTATTTAATGGTAAATTATTTAGCGGATGGAAAGATACTTTCTTTGAATATGGTATTGCTGATAATATAATTACTGATTTTATTGAAGTAAAACCTGGAAAAGCCTACACAGTCAGTGATACAAGATTTACTTATATTTTTGGGTTTGATAAGGATTTAAATTATTTAGGTTTTATCCAAGGATGTACCTTTACTAACACTAGTTACGCCTATGTGAGATTTGGTAGAAGCGTATCAATCACCAATATACCAAATAAGGATTTTTATAAAGAACTTCAGATAGAAGAAGGAACAAAAATAACTTCATATGAGCATTATTATGATGGACATAAAATCGAGATTTTAAGTTGTGGTAAAAACTTATTTGATTATAAGAATAATTCAAATTATATAGCTTCTTATGGTTATGGGTATCCTTATGAAACAGCAGGAAAATTTGCAGATGCTGTATCAACAGGAAGATATAAAGATATAGGTAATGGTTTTTGGTATAAAACTCCTTCTAATACGAATAATAATGGATTAGGGTTTTACATCAAATGTAAAAAAAATACCGATTACAACTTTAATTGTAATGCAAGTGTTGTCGGAGGAGGTTATGCTATTAAATGTCAAGGAATTTACGCTTCAGAAAAGCCAATAAAATCTATAATTGAAGATAGAAACCTTTTGATTAATTTAGATAAGAAAACTAATCCAACGGTATCGGCAGTTTTTAACTCTCAAAATTATGATTATTTATTCTTCTATCTAGGTGGAGCATGGGTAGCTAATCCTACTTCTTCAGTAGAACTAACCCTTACAAATATAATATTAGAAGAAAATTCTAATTTTACTGGCTATATTCCATACGCAGGAGATAAGAAGCAAATCTTATTACAAGAACCACTTCATTCATTACCTGGTGGTGTTTGTGATGAAATCATAGGTAATAAGCTAATTAGAAGTATAGGGCAATTGGTTTTGGATGGCAGTGAAGATTGGCATATATTTAAAACGATAAGTAGCAATGACACTATAGCATTTGCTGTAAATGGACTTCTTTCATCAACAAATGCCAATGGAAACAGCGGTAATTTCATAAGTGATAAATTTAAATTTAAAGATGTATATGCAAATAGTGTGAATGATGATGGTATGCTTGTTCACTTTAATGAAATAAGAATATCAGTGCTTAAATCAAGACTTGAAACCCGAGATGTTGCAGGATTCAAAAAATGGCTTAAGGATAATCCTGTAACAGTATGGTATGAATTAGCTATGCCTATGAAAGAAGGTTATATACCTCAAAACCTTAACTTAGACACATATAATGAAACAACACATGTAACATCAAACACTTTTGTTCCGGCGATAATAAATGTCAAGATTCCAACAAACGTAGGAGCTGTAATTAAAAGTGACATAAAAAGAATCGAAGCCATTGAAGACTTAATTGATAAAGTTATGCTTCCTCAACTTGTTGAATCTCATTACAAAAAAACATTATTAGAATTTGATTATGAGGTATCAAGAATGTTAAAATAGATATGAGGTGATATAAATGCAAATTTATGTAATGCTTAAAAGATTAATCCAAAAAGGTAACTATGACAAGGAGGATATGATTAATAAGCTAGATACTTATTATTTAATGGGAAGATTAACAGATGATGAGTATATGGAGCTTATGGATAAGGTTTGTCCACCAGCTGTAGAAGAACCGCCTATGGAAGATATTCCGGCAATTCCTGAAGATCCTAGCAACGGAGCTGATTTCGTTGAGGATAATATGCAAGTAGAGGATGATGAAATTCCTGGAGAGGAAGACGACATAGCTACTTTACCTGCATTTCCAGATGAAGAACCTACGATTATTCCAGAATTATAAAACAAAAGAGCCTAAAAAAGGCTCTTTTGTTTTTTTAGCAAATAAATGTTAAAATTATCTTAAGTTAGAATATAGTGGCGACAAAAAACTACTGCCAACAAGGAGATTACAATGGAAAGTATAGAATTAGTTAATACTTATTTAACTGCTGGGGCTGGGGGAGTTTGTGTTATTTTAATGGTTTGGGTAGTTACGTATCTTATGAGAACCATAGTTCCAAAACTAGACAAACTGGAAAGTGACCAACAAGTAACCAATGAGATTCTAAGAAACACTAATGAAATGATGAGGCAGTCTTTAGAGATAATATCTAAGAACCAAGAAGTTATTGATGGAAATCAGAAAGCACTAGATAACAACACTGAGGCTATGAAGAACTTCTCCGTTGCTCTTCAAGAGTTTTCTGGTTCAATCAATGTTCAAAACGACAGACTTAGAGATATCGAAGACTGCAATCACAAAATGGCTATCGATGTTGTAAAGATAGCCGAAAGAGTAAAAAAATAATTTAAGAAAGGAAGATGATATTATGGCATTAGTACAAAAGTTAATTAGTTCAAGTAAATATGATATTAAATGTCCTTATGCAATGGACCCTATCGGTATCTGTATTCATAATACAGCTAATGATGCTCCTGCTAAGAACGAGGTATCATATATGCACTCAAACAACAACGAAGTTTCTTTCCATGTAGCTGTTGATGATAAGGAGTCTATTCAAGCATTACCATTTAACAGAAATGCGTGGGCTGCAGGTGACGGTGGTAAAGGTACTGGTAACAGATACTATATCCATTTTGAGATTTGCTACTCTAAGAGTGGTGGAACTAGATTTATAGAAGCTGAAAAGAGAGCTGCTGTAGAAATAGCTACATTATTAAAATCTAGAGGATGGGGAATAGACAGAGTTAAGAAGCACCAAGACTTCTCAGGTAAATATTGCCCTCACAGAAGCTTAGATATGGGGTACCCAAGATTAATCGAGATGATTAAAGCTAATCTTGGAAATGCAACTTCATCTGCTCCAGCACCAAACCCTGGAACTTCAACTCCAGTAGGAGCAATGTATAGAGCTGTAGCTGGTTCATACTCTGTTAGAGCGAATGCTGAAGCACAACAAGCTAAGTTAAAAGCCGAAGGATATGATGCTTTCTTGTTAGCTGTTACTGCTGCTGATGGAAAGACTTATTTAAGAGTTGTTGCAGGTTCATTTAAGGAAAAAGCTACTGCTGAAAAGAGAGTTCAAGAACTTATCAATAAAGGATACAATGCTTTCGTGGCTGTTTATGATAGCAATGATAACGCTGTGTCTTCAGGTTCAGGTTCTTCATCAGCAGCTACTTCAAACCCTGCTTTGGGAGTTGGTAATAAAGTAAATATTACGGCTACTCATTATTCTACTGGTCAATTAATCCCAGCAGAACAAAAGGGTAATAAGGTTCACACTATCAGACAAATCAGCGGAGATAAGGCATTGCTTGCCGAGATATTTAGCTGGGTTCCATTAAGTGGATTAAAGTTAGCTGGCTCAGGTTCAAGCTCTAATTCAAGCTCTATCCCATCATCAGGTAAATGCACAATCACTACTCCATCAGGAATAAGATTTAGAAATAAGCCATCTGTCAACAACGGAACTGTTCAAGGAACTTATTCTTGTGGTGAATCAGTTAATTATGACTCTGTAACTGTAGCAGAGGGATATACTTGGATTAGCTGGGTTTCATCAAGTAAAGGTGTTAGAAGATATATGCCTATTATAAATCACTCAAGTGGCGAAGTATGGGGCAAATGTGTTTAATAGATGAAAGGAGATGATTATATGTCAAAATTCTTTAAATCATTAGGACAAAGAACTAAGAACTACGGATTTTGGGTATCATTATTTGCCCTAATCCCACTGTTCTTACAAACTTTTGGAGATACATCAATTCTGCCTGCTAACTATGAAGATATAGTAAATCTATTATTGTCTTTAATAGTTGCATTAGGGATTGCTAATAATCCTACTACTGGTAAATGGTATGTTACTCCTGGAGAGCAAAAATCTGTTGAAGAACAAAAATAATAAAGAGGGCCCGAAGGCCCTCTTTAATCATATAGCTTATAATTTTCCCAATCTTTTATCTCATCTAAATCCCCATTCATACCTATCTCAAATACCTTACTGATTTTATCATCACTGTCGGTTGTAAATTCTATGGAACATTGTTGGCAGAAGTATCTCCTCCTGGTGTTCCCTTTCAATAGCTTAGATTTAGATTTACATAAAGGACAGGAACAATCTCTGATTCTGAAATCGTCTGCCATGCTTGTTCCGTACCTCCAGTATTTTAGTGAGACTCAGTTAACTCAATTATTAATACACAAGAGTCAGTATCCTCTTTTGTATTAATTGTTTTGCCTTTGCATAGGCTTGGATTTATTACTGCACCAATCAAATCTTCCATTGTTGTTTGCTCTTCTTTGCAGTAAGACTCCATTATTCTCATAATAAGAATTCTTTGCTTGGTATCTTGAGAGAAAAACTCTGGTGCTTCATTTAAGAAGTTGCTTTCTATTATATTTTTTTCAATGCTATCATATTCATCGAATGGTATAGATACTTTTCTTTCATTCTTCTCCAGCACTTGGCACATTCTAGCAAATACTTTTTCCTTAGTTTCTATTTCTATAAATTCTTCCGGATTGACTTTTATTTTTTCTTGCATGATATATCCCCCTTAAATAAAACATTCTTAATAAATTGTAACATTAAAGGGTAATGTTGCATACCCTTTAAATGGAATTTTTTCTAAATTTCTAATTTGTAACCAATAAACTTTTTGACTGCTTCTATTACTTTTACATCATATTGTTTTAATGTATCAAAGCAAGCATCTGAATATAATACTATATTAGTTATAATATTATCATTATTTAACTCTACATAACCTCTAGTTGCACCTGGGTATCTAATAGCCATAGTGTGCTTATTTTCACCTCTCTTGATTCTTTCAGGGTAAATATACGTGCAAAAATTTCCCCATGAATCACCATTTTTATTACTGTATTTATCCATTTCTCTAGTTAAGTCATTCACAATATCTTCTGAAATACTACATCTTTTTTCACTTTTTAATATCTTATCCATGATTACCTCCTAAATGCCTTTAAGAAATCTGTTACTTGGCTATTTTCTTCTACTTGAACATTGTCGATTTGCTCCCTGTCTATATTTTGGAATGCTCCAAACATTTCATTAAGTGCCTTGCTATCATCGACATCTTTTAAGTTATCTTTTTTCTTGGCTCTATGTCTAAATATTGATTGGTCTGCACCTACAATATGAACTCTATCTGCACCAAATTCTTGGCTGGCGTTGTAGTATCTGTTCTTTGCTTGTTTCTTAAAGAAAGCTATATTTGTATCAAGAATATCGACCACCCTGGTGATTTTATTCCCACCTGAATCTTGCAAGAATTTTGGTTCGAATCCCCAGTTACCTTTATAGTCAAATGTTCTGGAACCACGCCCAATTCTTTGTATATGCGTGATATCAGAGTTTCCAGCTCCACACAATATAACTCCAGAGATTGATGGGATATTAAGTCCTGCGTCTGCAACTGTGCTTCCGATAAGTACTTTAAAATCTCCTCTTCTAAATCCATTGATTGCTTCTTGTCGTTTTTTGTCTGGTGTTTCTCCGTATATGAATTGTACTTCATCTACTTCTAACCCTCTCTCTATAAGTAGGTCTTTTAATATATATCCATGTTCTATGAATTGAATAAGTATCAATACCTGTCTTTCCTCATCAAGCATCTCAAAACATCTCTCTGCTATAAAATTATTTCTTTCTTGATTTTGAACTATTGATGAAGTATAGACTTCATTGTAAACAAGTTCAGTATCATTATCATTGTATAATTTATGGTCAAATGGCCAATACTGGATATCAAGCTCGCAAAGTCTACCCTTTGCTATTTGCTCATCTGCACTAGTATCAAATACTAGAGGACCTGCATAAGCAAATATCTTAAGAGTAGCTCCATCTACTCTCTTAGGCGTTGCTGAAAGGAATACACGATATGGTGCATTGATCTGTTCTAAAACCCCATCCCATACCTTGGTTCCAACTGCCTGAGTTTCATCAACCATTAAGAACTTACATGTTTCCTTTAACCATCTTAGAAGAGGTCCTTTTGTTCTAGGGTCTTCAAGTCTTGTATTTAAACTTTGTATTGTTGCTACAACAACTCCTTTACCATCAAATGCATGCCATAAATCTTCTGCTGTAAAGCTATTTGTTTTTCTTAGATTTATATCTCCAAACCAACCATCTTTAATCTGAACTACTTCATTCTCACTTAGTCCATTGATACCCCCTACAAAGTCCTTAGCTGCGTCATCAAGAAGAACTTTCTTATTAGCTATAAATAATGTAGGTACAGCATGATAAGCTGTTAGGTAACGTGCTAGGGCACTTGTTTTTCCAAATCCAGTTGCTGCTTTAACTACACATCTCTTAGCTTTCATACATTCGTCGATACACTCTACCTGGTCCTCTGATAATGTGAATATATCTTTTGGCTCCCACTCAAATTGCTTTGCTGGCGATGTATCATAAGTATACTCAATCCTATACGCTATCTGTTTTTCATCTAATACTTTGCATACTCTATCTAGTAATCCTGTAGGGAATTGGTGTAGCCATCTCTTATAAAGATGTATATATCCATCCCACTTTTTATCTTTATAAGCCTTTTGATTAACTGCTGGCTTAAAGAAATATTTGCACACATCTTCAATATCCTTATGAGGAATGTCGTAATGTGAGCTTTTATATATTTTTGAAAAAGTTACTCCTGCTCTTATTAAAAGTGGAGTTTTTCCTGCATACTTTTCTCTCCACTCTATAAAGCTACTATCAAGTATTAGTTTGCCTTTATATTTGGCAAGGTCTTTATTGATTTGATTAATATAGTCCATACTAACGGTGATACAAACTTTATTTGTTCCTGTATAAGTAGGTTTGTAGGCAGAAAGAGTATAGAGTACGTCACCGGCAATGCCGGCATCGCACTCTAACATCAAGTTTTTGTTATCTGTTTTTACGGTTATCATTTGGGTCCCCCCTTGTTATTTATCTATAATCAAAGAAGTCTTCATCCGTAGGTAAAGACTTCTCAGATTTCCCATCTTCTATAAGGGCATCAATGTTTTCCCTTCCGTAGCGGATTAAGCTTTCTCCAGCTACGATTAAAATATTTCCTATCGCTATCACTATTATATTTAATAGCTTGGAAACAACACTCCTAGGAATTAGTTCTTTCTTTTTGTTTTTCATACATACGACCTCGATCTAATGCTATGCATAAGCCTTCTTCATTTTGTCTTTAACATTGTCTGGGAAGTATGTAAATGGATCAATACCTGCTGCTTTTGATTCTCTAGCAAGTATCCTTAAATCATTATAAGCTGATTTTAGCAAAATTACTATTATCTTGTCTATGATTAAATTCCAAGTTCCTGAGAACACGGCCTTAATTCTATTATATGCAAGGTCTGCTTTTTCAACTGCTCCTTGTCCTTGTAGATGATCAATATCATCCTTTACGTTCTTTTTAAATGCTCCTGTAAAATTCTTGAAAAATCCCATGTTAATTACCTCTCTTTATTTTTATTTATATTTATGTCTATTTTTATAGTTATACTTAACTATTCGGATTAATTTTTAATAGCATCAATATTTCTGCTATATCCACTTTTCTTGCACAAGAATTTGAGTATTTCTCCATCTTGCTTTCAAATTCCTTAGCTTCTGGTTCTTCCTCATAATATCTTTCAGATATTCTTTTCTTATTAAGTTCATATTGAAGGTCTAATATATCC
>ERZ1026876.230-NODE-230-length-36664-cov-7.266027_pt1 | contig 36664 bp, 18 predicted proteins | sample MGYA00380168_ERZ1026876 | MGnify/ENA primary metagenome ERZ1026876 (study PRJEB33269, sample SAMEA4719804) | human gut metagenome | biome: human-associated habitat; feature: organic feature; material: feces | place: Cameroon | collected 2013-10 ... | reverse complement strand
ATGAAGAGCCTCAGATTTCGAAAGATTTCTGAGGCTTTTTTGTTTTTCTTCCCGCGGATCTTTTTCTTCCCCGCTGGGGTTCTTTCTCCGCTGGGGTTCTTCTTTTTCATCGGGATTTTTTCTTCATCGGATTTCACGGATGAATCGGAAGGCAATCTTGCTTATCGGATTACTCACGGATTTTCGCGGATATTTGGCCGCTGGCCAATGGCTCGCGCCCGAAAGAATCTCCTATTGTTTTTTGTCACGCAGATTTGGCTTTCCCTTTGGCCGCCGATTTCCAATTCGCAGATGACGCAGATTTTTCTCATTGATTATTTTAGTCCCACAGATTTCACGGATTCCCACAGATTTTCTTCTTTTTCCTGTCATTTCTTCTTTTTTTCTGTATTTTCTTTATTTCGCAGATTTTTGACCTGTCGGTCTTGGATTTCGCAGATTTTTATGAACGCTTTTTCCCCCTTATTGCTCACTCTGATAATCCTTTCTGTTTTTTGCTTCCAAACATATTCGTGTGTTGCTTAGTTTTGGCAAGTTAGGCTATAATTCTGATTTGCCATAGTTTCTATCATAAATAATAGATTCTTGTTGCTTCATCCCGCTATGAACCTGAGGTGAATTGACATAACGAACAGCCTTCTTTTTCTATTCTACCATTAATTTTGTTGTTTTTATGGGTAAAATTTGTGATATAGCATGTATATAGTTCGTTGTTTACTCTTCATGTGCCACCATTTTTCTTTTCATTGATATTTAAATTTCCTATTTTTGCAGCATCAATTTCGTTGCAAAAAATATATTGCATTCTGACTAATAACTGGAACAAGAATAAAAACAATATAATTATGAACAAAACCTTTCTTAATTTAGCATTTGCAGCTGTGGTGTCTATCATGACATCTTCTTGCATTGACAAAAATGTATTTGCTGATGAAGACGCTAAGCCTAGTTGGTTGGGAGAATCCATCTACAAGGAGCTACAAAACCCAAGTGATCGTGCAGGGCTCAAGGGTAGTTTTAAGTATTACCTGCGGCTGGTAGATGACTTGGGTTATCGCGAGACGCTGAGCCGTACGGGTTCAAAGACGGTTTTTCCGGCTAATGATGAAGCTTTCGAGAAATTCTTTGCCTCTGGCACGTGGCAAGGAGTGGAACGTTACGAAGATTTAAGCATGGCACAGAAAAAAATGCTTCTGTATGGCTCCATGTTAGACAATGCCTTGCTGGTGGAGATGCTTTCCAATGCTACCAATGGCGACAAGTCAAGCGTTTCCGACGGTAGGTCAGTAAAGCATGTTACGGCACTTTCTGCCATTGACAGCGTTTCTTATTATTCGACATCTGACTACCAGAAAAACTATCCTGGCAATACATTCTTTGAGCAGACGCTGGCTTCTGAACCTGCTGGTATCCATCTGGTTTCTGATGGAACAACACCCATGATGGTTCACTTCACGGAGAATTATATGCTGAATCAGGGCATTTCCACATCGGGTGCTAATAGCGATTTCTCTTTGTTGACAGGGCAGAACTATCAGTCGGGCGACACCTATATATATAAGAACCGTGTGGTGACATCGGATGTGGCATGCCAGAACGGATATATACATCAGGTGGAAAACGTTGTTGTTCCTCCTGGCAATATGGCAAGTGTTGTGGCAAACACCTCAGAATTATCTCTGTTCAAGAGAATGCTGAACCGCTTTGCCGTGCCGGTATATAATTCCACGCTGACAGCAAGTTATGCCGACTGGTATCATCAGCAATACAATCAGACGATTAATTATCCGATATATGAAGTGCATTATCTGAGTGATAATTCCTACAATGGTCCGTTCAGCAGCTTTAAGTTAGGTTCTGATGAAAGTTCACTGGTTCAGACGGTAGCAGAGGGAAGTCTTCTTTCCTTTGATCCTGGCTGGAATGAATATTACGAGAAGGATCCCAACACGTCGGCAGATACTCGCCTCAGCGACCTCGGCGTGCTGCTGGCTCCCAGCAACGATGCGGTGATTGATTACTTTATCACAAACCCTGAAAGCCGCTCTATCATGGAACGTTATGCCAAGTTCCCCAACGACCGCGAGCATATAGCTCAAAACTTAGACTGCTTGCCTCTGGATGTGCTGGCACCATTGATTCGCAATCTGATGAAACCAAAACTTACGGAAGCTGTGCCTTCCAAGTTTGCCACAGTAGTGGATGATGCAGCCGACTTTATGGGATTGAGTACTTCCGATCTGGCACCTTCTGCCGATGGCAGTTATGATATACATATAGCCAATAATGGTGTGATTTATGTTACTAACAAGGTGTTAGGTCCTAAGAGTTATGTTTGCGTGTCGGCTCCATCGCTCTTTGACCACGACATGGAGGTCATCAAGTGGATTATCAATAATCACACGTTCCTTCAGGGAGGATCAGTCTCCAATCCTTATTCTCTGGATTTGGATTTCTATGCATATCTTCTGGCCATGAGTGCCAACTTCGGAATGATGCTGCCTACCCAGGCTGCTTTCGATGGATATTGCATTGATCCTGCATCGCTCTATTATGATGAGACTACAAAAAGGTATCCACGTGCAAGGGCATTCAGATTTACACCAGGTTCTACGGTCTTGGGGTGTGAGGTATATGACTATAATCCTTTAACGGGTGCCGTGAGCAACGGGCAAACGTTTGACCTGACCAAATCGGCAAACTTTTCTCAGGTAAAGTCTCTCCTGACGGATGTTGTGAACTATTCTACCATCACTCTTGCCAATGGAGAGAAAATGGGCAGCAACCGTTTCTATAAGACCAAGCATGGCGGTGAAATCATGATCAGGAGTAACGGCACACTGGGCGAAGGCGATGAGGTGCTGGGTGGTGCCCAGAGAGAAGGTATGGCCAAGGCTGCTAAAATAAATAAGGTGTACCAGCAGGAAAACGGTACGGCTTATGCCGTTAACCATCTGGTGCAGGGACCGATGAAGAGTGTGTGGCGCATATTGAGTGATGACAGAAACTTTAGCAAGTTCCTCGACCTCTGTGAAGGATTTACTGCAGGAAATGAAGCCAATGAAGAACTGATGGAGTGGGCTGGCATCACATCCGACACAGAAAAGGAAAACTATCGTGTGTTTTACAAGCCAGGCGAAGATGCCACGAGCGATGTGCAAAGAAACAGATGCCTGGATTATAATGTGAAGTTCTTCAAGTCGTATAACTATACCGTCTATGCGCCTACCAATGTAGCCATGGACATAGCTTATGCCAAAGGTTTGGCTTCCTGGGCTGACATTCGTGCCTTGAAGGCGCAGGGCACAGCGGAGGCAAAGAACTCAGCCCGCAAGAAGCTGATGGCTATGCGCAATTTCATCCGCTACCATTTCCAGAACATATCCCTGTATGCCGACAATAGGGTAGAAGGTGGCAACTATGTATCTTTGCTCACCAATGCAAAGGGTGTGAACTATACCTTGTCGGTTTCCGGCAGTAATGGACGTCTGGAGGTTGTGGATGAGAGTAATCTGAAGCATGTGATTCAGGCTTCGTCTGCAGATACCAATATCATGGCACGCGACATGGAATTCAATGCCAATGCCATGCCAAGCACCCAATATACTCCTGCCACTCGTGTAACCTCTCAGTCTTTTGCCGTAGTTCATGGCATTTCAGAGCCTTTGTATTATCAGGCAAGCAGAAAGTTTTAGCCAGAACGAGTGGATTCAATATAATGTAATTAAAAAAATCAGATATGGTTCCTATAAGAAAAACTTTATTTGTGGTTAGTCTTCTTTCCATGACGGTACAGGCGGCAATGGCGCAAGAGCAGCGTGTGCTGGGCGTGGTTTCCGATGAATTTGGCCCCGTGATGCAAGCCACGGTTACAGAACGTGATGCCAACAAGCGTATTGTCTCTGCCACGACAACTGATGCCAACGGTAATTTTTCGCTTGTCATTAAAAACAAGAAAAACAAATTGGAGTTCAGCTATGTAGGCTCAAAGACTCTTGCCTTGCCCATTGGCGATCGTACCCAGTTTTCCGTTACGCTGCAGTCGGCTAGTCTGGAAGTAAAGGAAGTTACGGTTACAGCCAGGCGTCGCAACAGTGCCGGCGGGCTTTCTATTCCGCAGCGTGAGGTGACCACCGCCAACCAGTCGATGGACTTTTCGCAGGTGGAGGGTCTTTCCTTTACCTCGGCTGATGAAGCTATCCAGGGTAAGATAGCTGGTCTTGACATTGTGGCTGGCAGTGGAAACCTGGGTTCCGGCACTCAGATGCGCTTGCGTGGAGTAACTTCTATCAATGGCGACAAGAACCCTTTGATTGTTGTGGATGGACAGATATTTGATGCCCCCGACTTTGATCCCGAAAATGCAAATGAGGAGGATTATGCTGCCTTACTTTCTGTAAATGTGGATGATATTGCGAGCATCACTGTGCTGAAGGATGGTGCTTCTACTGCGGTATGGGGATCTCGTGGTGCCAACGGAGTGATTGAAATCAAGACAAAGCGTGGTGCCCGCGGTCCTATCCGTGTAGCCTTCTCCTATAAGTTCAGCGGTGCATGGCAGCCGTCAAGCTATAAGCTTCTCAACGGTGATGATTATACCATGCTGCTGAAGGAAGAGCTGTATAACCCAGGGCAGGTAAGTGATGCCACGACCCACATCAACGAGATAAACTATAATAAGAACTGGGCTGATTATGAGAACTGGAACAACAATACCGACTGGGTGAAGGCTGTTACCCAGTTTGCGCAGACCCACGATTATAATCTCAATATCAGTGGTGGTGGCCAGAAGGCGATGTTCCGTATATCTGCAGGCTATAAATACCAGACGGGTACAATCATCAAGCAGTCGTTCAATCAGTTTACTACCCGCATGGCACTCGATTATTTTGTAAGCGACCGCATCAGGTTCTCTACCAACTTTGCCTTCACTTATAATAACAACAATAAGAACTACAGTGATTTGCTGGGTATTGCGCAGCGCATATCTCCTAACATGAGCATCTACCGGCAGAATGCACTTGGCGAGGATACGAATGAATATTTCATCATGAATCCTATCTCGGGTGTGAGAAATCCATCCAGTGCCGAGCTTGGCGATATTCAGGCTCTTGGCAATCCGGTGGCTATTGCTAACCTGGCATGGTCTAGAGACAACAACTATCGTATCCTGCCTAACTTCACCATCAACTATGATCTGCTGGGTAAGGACGAAGACCACACCCGCTTAACCTATCGCGGTGATGTATATCTGGACATCTACGCCCGTTCTACACCAAGCTACCTGCCTGCCGAAATCAACATATCAAAGGATGGCTATATGGATGGCAACTACAACAGGAGCTATAATATGGAGAGCAATCGTGTGGGTTATACCATTACCAACGACCTGACGTTTACGCCTCATTTTCATAGCAAGGACTTATCGGCAACGATGATGATGCGCTATCAGATGTATATAGGCAAGGGTAACCAGCAGAGTGAACTCGACCGGCGTGTTCCTACCGGCCTCACTGTTCCCACCCTGGGAGCCGACATGCTGGATGGCAGCACTGCTTCAAGCACTTACGAGAGCCGTTCGCAAAGCCTGCTTTACAATGGGCATGTATCCTATAAGGATGGCAGATACAGTTTGGGTGCTTCGCTTCGTGCTGATGGCAACTCCAAGTTTGGCCCTAATCAGAAATGGGCTTATTTCCCTTCAGCGTCAGGCAGGTGGAATATTTCCGACGAGCCGTTCTTCAAGCCTCTGGGCAAGGTGGTTTCCATGCTGGCTGTTCGCCCAAGCTGGGGTATTTCGGGTAATGCACCTAGTTCCGAATCCCTATTCTATGAGATGTATAATACCGCCGACGGATATTATGGTGTGGGATCATCGGCGCAGCAGGCTGCAAGCCTTACTCATCTCAAGTTAGACAATCTGAAATGGGAGAAGACATCCAGTTTCAACCTCGGTTTCAATCTTGGTCTGCTTGACGACCGCATTGAGGCTACACTGGAGTATTACAAGAAGTGGACCACCGATTTGCTGATGGCTAATGTCCGGGTATCGAGCACTACTGGATATCCAAGTATAGCCTATGATAATGTGGGCGAGATGACCAATGAGGGATGGGAACTGAATGTAAACTTCAACAATATCATCAAGTACAAGAAGTTCTCGGTATCTGCCTATGCAAACGTAAGCCAGAACCGAAATCTGATTACGCAGATGGATGACAAGGTGCTTAATTCCGTCAACTCCGACTGGACGAGTGGAAACGGCATCTACATGCAGCGTGTGCAGCTGAGCAACCCTCTGGGTTCTATCTATGGTTACAGATACAAGGGTGTATATGAATATGGCTACAGCTATCTGCTCAATTATCAGAAGAAAAATGGTCTTTCTACGGATGAGTTCCGCTCATGGTTGAATGATTTCATAGCAGCAGGACATACCATTCCTGTGGCTACCGACAAGAACGGCCAGGTGCTGATGCGGGCCAATGGCACACCGAAGCCTGTGGTTTATGATTATTCAGGCAAGAATTATCAGTTCCAGGGTGGCGATGCCATTTATGAGGATGTGAACCGTGATGGGCAGATCAACCAGTTGGATGTGGTTTATCTGGGCAATTCTCTGCCAAAGATTCAGGGCGGATTCGGTTTTACGTTCAAGCTGTCAAGCTTCACGCTCCGCACATCCTTCAACTACCGTTTTGGGTGCAAGGTTGTGAACACGGCCCGAATGAATCTGGAAAACATGTACACCACCTATAACCAGTGTGCTTCCGTTAACTGGAGATGGCGCAAGGATGGAGACCAGACCTATATTCCGCGTGCGCTTTATGGCAACGAAACCGCTTACAACTGGCTGGGTTCCGACCGTTATGTAGAGGATGGCTCCTTTGTAAGATTCCAGTATCTGCAGCTTACCTGGGATGCACCGAGAAAGATGATCAGCTCCATGGGGCTTCATGCTCTCAAGGTTTATCTATCGGCAAATAACCTTTATTGCTGGACCAAGTATAGTGGAGCCGACCCAGAACATTCTGCATCTGGCTGGGGGTATGCCGTGGATAATGCCAAGACACCAAGGGCAAAGTCGTTTACGCTTGGCTTGAATCTGACGCTATAACTCGTTTTTTTATCAACTGTTTACAGATATAAAATAAAGTATGAACTGTAATTATAAAAATATGAAGAAGAATATTTTTATCAGTATATTTCTGGCTTGCCTTGTGCCGACGACCTTCTCTTCTTGTCTTGACACAACGGTACTTCCAGTGGACCGTACCATCGGCGAGGAGTTCTGGCAGAGCAGAAGCGATGTGCAGAGCATGGTAGCCGGAGCTTATCAGGCCATGGCTAGCGAAGCCGTCGTAGAGCGATGTATAGTTTGGGGAGATGTGCGTTCTGATGAGGTTACCCATCTTTCCGAGGGTACAGATGCCAAGGAAACAGCCATCCGTGAAATCCGCCTGGGTAACATGACGAGCAACAACGTATATGCCGACTGGACTCAGTTTTATCAGGTTATTAACCGTTGCAACCTGGTATTGGAAAAGGCTCCCAATGTGCTTAAAATAGACCCTGGCTATACCCAGTCGCAGCTGGCCACCGACCAGAGCCAGATGCTGGCATTGCGTTCGCTCTGCTATTTCTATTTGCTGCGTGCCTTCAGAGATGTGCCCGTTACTTCTGGTGCCTACATGAACAGTAGCCAGGACATGGAGAATCCGCAGCAGGCACCAGTTGTGGTTCTGGAGCGTATCATCTCCGATTTAAACACGGCTGCAGGGCATCCTCTTTCTGCATCGGGCTTCAGCGACTGGCGCCGTTATGGCTATATCAACCGCACCGGCATACAGGCCATCCTGGCTGATGTATATCTCTGGCGTGCATCCATGACACACGATGCAGCGGATTACCAGAGATGCGTAGATGCCTGCGAGGAAGTTATCAGTTCAAAGATGAAGGAACAAGATGTGAATACCTATGATGAACTTCTGATAAGCGGGCGCGAAGCTTACAACCAGATATTTGTAGGTCAGAACTCAGACGAGAGCATCTTCGAACTGCAGCTTGACGGCTCAAACATAGCCAATGTGGGGCTTAGAAACATGTACTATTACGGGGGCGGTACGCTGGCGAATGGCTTACTGAAAGGTACTAAGATTTTCAGAAGCGATGTGTTTGCTGATGATGAAAAGAATTTCGACTACCGGTATTATGAGAGCGTGGTTAACCTGTCTGATGCCAATGCCACAGAATTTGCCATTCTCAAGATGACAGACAATGAACGTACAACCAACGGACGCCGACAGCTGCTCACAGAACGTCCTGCCCGAAGTGCCGACAGGTTTGCACAAAACTGGATTGTATATCGTCTTACAGATGTAATGCTCATGGAGGCGGAGGCGTTGGTACAGTTGGGAAAACTGAATGAGGCATTCCAACTGGTCAATGCGGTGCATAAGCGCAGCCTTACGGATGTTTCAAAGAATACCTTGGCGGCAGCCAATTATCCAACTGCCAGCGACATGGAAAAGCTAGTGCTTGATGAGCGCCAGCGTGAACTCTGCTTTGAAGGTAAGCGATGGTTTGACCTCATGCGGTACAACTATCGCCATATGGATCTTGGCGACATAGCCAACCCTGCCAGCATCCTGGCCGATTGCAGCTATGTTTCTACCGGATTAGATGTTTACTGGCCATCGGCCATCTCTCAGGAAATGAGAAACTTAGTGGAAAGGGGCTATACCGAAGGTGGAACTGCCATCTTATCGAAGATAGGGCATGAGCCATATCTGTATTTCCCGGTTCTCAAGAGTGAGTTGAATGTAAACTATGCCCTGAGGCAGAATCCTGTATATCAGGAGGCTGATGTATATGAAAAGAATTAAAGATAGAATTAAAGGCAAAAGTTATGAAATTGAAATATATCATGTCGGCAGTTGTTGCGGTTTTCATGCTGTCGGCTTGCAGCACAGAACCCGACGAGGCTAATTTTTATACTTTTACAGGGCAGACCGTGGGTGGATTCATCGAAGAGAATGCCCAGCAATTTAGTAGCTTCCATTATATCCTGCAGCATGCGCAGATAGACCAGCTGCTTGATTCCTATGGTGAATATACCTGTTTCCTGCCCGATAACAAGGCTGTGGAAAGCTATATAGATAGTCTTTATGACGACAAGCAAAATGCATCTCTTCCTCATAATGGAATGACCAGCCGGGGGCTTGAAGGTCTCACAGATTCGCTTTGCCAGGACATAGCCAAGTTTCATATCGTGGAGAAGCAGGTTAAGGTAGCCGACTTTGAGGCCAGTGGAACTCTTCTCAATACGATGCTGGGCCGACTGCTTTCTGTTACGATAGCCGATGGCAAGTATTTGCTCAACGAGAAATCCACCATTGTGGGCGACGAGCAGTTGATGAGCAATGGCGTGATACATCTTATCAGTAGGGTGGTAACCCGAAGCAATCGTCTGGTAGCCACAGAATTGGCAGAGGACGAAAGATATTCCATCTTCAGCGAGGCCTTGGCAGTTACGGGTCTTTCAGATTCCCTCACGGGCATCAAGAAGGATATAACCCTGTCTTCAACTCCATCTGCCGAAACTTATTATATTCCTCAGAACGAGTGCAAGGTGGGTTTCACCCTTTTTGCAGAGAGCAATGATGTGCTGGCAGAGAAAGCCAACATCCATAGCCTGGCCGACCTGATAGAGAAATGCAAGGAATGGTATGGCAAGGCAGCCCAGGGAGTGAAGCGTACGGAAGAGGCAGGATGGTATGATTACTATCGCAACAGCGAGATGGAGGTAAGTACCGGTTCAGACTATACCTCTCCTCTCAATGTGCTGAACATGTTTGTGCGGTATCATATCCTGAAGGCTTCTCTCGACCCCATCTCTCTGGCTCTGGACGACAGCTACAATCCCAATAACGGATATAGCGGAGATGCTTACGACTATTATGAAACGATGCTGCCAAAAACGCTTCTCAAGACTTGGAAGGTTAAAAGCGAAGGCGGCAAGGTGTATATCAACCGCTATGTGCTCAACAACACCTTGACCGACAAGCTTCCTTCCTATGAGTCGATGGGTTCGGGAACCATGCATCCGCTGGTATATGCCGGTGCCGAAATAGACGTTGACAACAAGAAGCAACCACTCAACGGTTACATTTATCCTATAAAAGACATCCTACTCTATAATGCTCAGGTGCCTATGGGGGTATTGAACGAACGTATGAGAATAGATGTGCTCTCCATGCTTCCTGAAATCATGAACAATAATTTCCGCTCGATGCATACCAATGATCTCAAGCCGCTCAATGGCAATGTGGATGCCTGGCGTGTTCGCTTCCCTGTTAATTTCTTCGACAATGTGGTGGTGTATAACGGCAACAAGACCAAGATTGACATGAATGTACGTTCGTCGGGTAATTCGTATGCACTCTATAAGGGTGACTCTTTCCAGGGTATGGGCGTGTATGATTTTGCCATCAAGTTGCCTTCGGTGCCTGATGGCATGTATGAGATTCGCATTGCCACCACCAACTTCGGTGCAGCCAGTGGTTCTATGCTGCAGTTCTATCTGGGTACTTCGCCCGATGTGAATTCTATGCAGGCCATCGACTTGCCTGTGGATATGAGAATGGATCCATATAAGGTGGGCGATGACCGCATCGTTTCGCTGGGATACGTGCCGCTTGACGATGAAACCGGATATCCGGAAGCCTATGAGGATAGAGGCGAGGCGAGCGACAAGGTTATGCACAATCATGGCTACATGCGTGAAGGCCTGAGCGTCGTAAAGGAGAGCAACAAGAGCTTTGTAAGCCGATATACGGCCTATCAGTTCCGCCGCATTGTAAAGAAGGACAACCTGAAGCAGCGCGACTATTGGCTGCGCGTGAAATCTGTTCTTCCTAACGAGAGCAGCCGCAAGTTCCAGCTCGACTACATTGAGTTCTGTCCTATATCGGTTTATGATAACGGAACCTATGTGGAGGACATTTACTAAATGGTTATGATGAACGATATGAATCAATAAAGATATGACAATGAAAAAGATATTATACATGGTTTGCTTTTTGCTGACTTTGGCAAGCTGCTCTGAGAAGGACGACTGGAATACTCCTTCTTCACTCATAAACAAGTCGGCAAGCCAAACTCTCTGGCAGAACATGGAAGAGCAGGGCAACCTGAGCCAGTTTATGGAGCTGGCAAAGCGGGTAGGGTATGACAAGGAATTGCAGAACTCCCGGTACCTCACCGTTTGGGCACCATCGGATGATTCGTTTAACTTCGATTCCCTGAATAATGTGTCGGATGATCTTTTGCTCCAACGTTTTGTCAAGAATCACATTGCCAACTACGATTATCGTGTCGCTCCCGGCATGCGGCAGCGTGTTCGTACCCTCAACGAGAAGTCGTATTGGATGGAAGCTGATGAGCAGGGACAGTCGGTTTTCGATGGCATACCTGTCAGCTTGCCCAATGTGGCAGCCAGTAACGGAAGATTGCATGTGTTAGCTGGTCAGGCTCCTTATTATAATCTTGCGTATCACCAGATATTTGATTGGGCTGATGAAGTTCCCCTGTTTGCTCAATATATCCGAAAATTTGAGCACAGTAAGTTGGATGTGTCGAAAAGTATAGAAGGACCAGTGGATGAAAATGGTAATCAGACCTATATAGATAGCGTGATGTTTGTTACCAATGACCTTGCTTACAAAATGGACCGTGTGGATGGCAAGGCCCGTACCAACCTGCTCAGGGCTGCCATAGCCGACGAGGATAGTTCGTACACAATGCTTGTGCCTACAGATGCTGCCTACCAGAAGTATCTGGAGCGCATTGAGCCTTATTTTCATTATGCCGACGCTACCCAGTATTACGAAATTCCTGCTTCAGGCGACCTGGCTGATACCGTGAAAGTTTGTCGCAAGCAGGTGGTTTATAGCAAAGGTGACTTGTTGTCGGATTCCGTTTCCCGTCTAAATGTGGTGAGTGACCTGTTCTTCTCGAACACCGACAGCTACAACAGCTCCTTGGCCAATGATACGCTTCGCAGTACTTACGGCAGAAAACTGCCTTCTGGCGGACTGCTCTCAGCTGTAGTCAAGCAGCAGCAGTTGAGCAACGGAAAGGCCTATCTCATCAGCGAGATACCTTATCAGCCCAGAAATTCGGTATGTCCGGATATTCATGTGCCTATCACTTCAGAAGCTTTTCGCCCACGTGTAAACAGTGTGAATCAAATCTCGGTGGTGAAGGTGGGTGATGGAGAACAGAACCTGGACAAGGGGGATAGGATTCAAAACTATCTGTCGTTATCGGTATCGAAGGTAGCCAAACCAGAGGTGTTCTTTTATGTGCCTCACGTCATGTCTGCCACCTATGATGTTTACATAGTTTTGGTACCTTCTGACATATTGAAAGAGAATAAGGATGTGAAGAGCTTACCGCAGCAGGTTCGACTCTTTGCCACTTACGCAGATGCCAGCGGTAGTGTGGGTAAGGCAACCTGTTCTACGGTATCCCCAACAAAGATTATAGGTACCGTTACCAGCAATCCTGCCAGAATCGATACCCTGAAGGTAGGGCAGATAACCTTCCCCGTGGCCTATGAGGGGTTGGGGTGCTATCCTGTTATTTCAGTAAAAAGTATGCAGCATAATGCTTCAGGTAAGTACGACAACAACCTTCGCATTGCTGATATCATTCTCAAGCAAGTAGAATAAAGTAAAAAATTGATTATCGTATGAAAAAAGAAAATATATTCATCTTTCTGTTTTCTGCAACTCTGGCTTCAGCCCATGCCAGTCTGCCATCGGGCTTTGATGCCAATGTGCAGAAGGTAGGAGTAATGCAGGATGATAAAGATTTGGTAGCAGTCAGTGGTATGGTGTATGATGAAGCAACCCGACAGCCACTGGCAGGTGTACAGATCCGCACCTTGCAAAGTAGCCGATATACAGCCATGACTGGTACTGATGGAAAGTTCAGCATTCGGGTTCCTCGCACTTCGGCGGTTCTGTATGTCTCAGCGCCTCAATATCAGCCCCAGCAGGTTGCCATTGGCAAGAGTTCGGAAATTTACATGCTGAGTGATGTCTTTCAGCCTTTGTATAGTGAAAGTACGGAGTTGTCTTCCAGCCGTATAGCCAATCCTTCTTATGGTATGGCAACTACGGCAGATGACCCCATTTGTGGCATGTTGGGGGCTGATGTAAGGGGAATCGTGCGTTCGGGTGCTCCTGCTGCGGGTGCCAACTTTTTTGTACGGGGACTTAATTCTCTCAATGCCAATGCACAGCCACTCATCATCGTAGATGGCGTAGAGCTTGACATGCAGCATGGACGTTCGTCGCTTCACCAGGGCAGCGTGCTCAATATGCTTTCTTCCATTATGCCGTCTGACATCGACAAGATTACCGTTCTCAAGAATGGTACGGCTCTCTATGGAGCACGTGGTGCCAATGGTGTTATTGTGATTACCACAAAGCGCAGCCACTCTATGGCTACCCGTATTGATGTGAATGTGGCTACGGGATTGGTTTTCATGCCTTCCCTGCCTACCATGATGGATGCTTCGCAATATAGAATCTATGCCACCCAGCTGGCAGGAACGATAGAGGGAGTGAAGCAGCAGACGTTAAACTTGCCCTTCCTTAACGATGATCCTTCTAACTACTATTATCATACCTATCATAATGATACCGATTGGAAGAAGCAGGTATATCGCAATGCACTGAGCCAGAACTACAGTGTGAATGTGCAGGGTGGCGATGATGTGGGCATGTACAACCTTTCTTTGGGATATACTGATGCCGCCAGTACAGCAAAAAAGAATGATTTCGGACGTATGAATGTTCGTTTTAATACAGATATCAATATTGTCAAAAATGTGGATGCGCTGTTCAATCTTTCGATAGCTAAAACAACCCAGAATCTTTTCGACGATGGCTTCGGAAGCAACCTGGCTTCTTCTGCCATCACCTCGCCTACGGTTCTGGGATTGATAAAGAGTCCGTTGCTCTATCCTTATCAGTACAATAATTACCTGGGTGGATTCAGCAATCTGCTGAGTCCTGCCGATGATCTTTTTTCTGGCATAGCAGAGAATACCTCATTGGCGAATCCGGTGGCTATTCTTGAGCAGGCTGAGGGTACTAACAAGAACTATCAGGAGAATACTTTCTTTCAAGCCAGTTTGCAGCCTGTTGTTACCCTGTCGAGGGATTGGAAATTATCCGAGCTGTTCAGTTATTCGCTTAATCGCAATACGCAGCGATATACCCGCCCATCTACGGGCGTACCATCGTTTGATGTATCAGAGTTAGGTAAGGTATATAACAAGTTTGCAACTGCGAGCTCTAAGGAGAATCATATCTACAGCAATACGTCTCTGTCATACAGCCATCTTTTTGATGCCCATTCATTGGCAGGAAAGGTTGGCTTCTCTTACAATGTATTTAATTATGATTCTGATGTGCTAAGTTCTGATTTCACGAGTCCACAAGATGACAAGAATCCTCATATATCAGCCTCTGCCGACAATTATAACCTGCAGGATGGTGTCAATGACCAATGGAAGCAGATGCAGTGGTATGCCAATGTAGATTACAGTTACAGGAACATCTACTATCTTTCGTTAGCATTGTTGGGTGAGGCAAACAGTCGTTTTGGTAGCCAATGCGACGGCTTGTCGCTGATGGGAGTAAAGTGGGCCTTGTTTCCCAGCGTGCAGCTTGGATGGGTGATGAGTGCTGAACCGTGGTTCCCTAAGACACCCATGGTGGGCTATCTGAAACTCACTGCCGGTTATGATCTTAGCGGCAATGATGATATTTCCAACTATGCTGCCATGACGTTACACACCATGGTGAAGTTTAACCATGTGGCAAATGGTCTCCAGATGACTAATATTGGTAATGAAAATATCAAGTGGGAAACTACTCGCAAGTGGAATGTCGGCTTACAATCGCGAATGTTGCATAATCGCTTGGCTCTTTCTTTCGATTATTATATTCATAAAACCAATGATTTGCTGACACTGAAAACTTTTCCGACTCCGGTTTTGGGCATTAACAAGTACTGGACCAATGGTGGCAAGTTAGAAAACAGGGGATTTGAATTGTCGGTGAGTGGCATTCCGGTGGTTACCAAGGATTGGCATCTTGAAGTGGGTGTTTCTGTAGGTCATTACAAGAATAAGCTATTGTCTCTGGTTAATGGTGATTATACTACTTCCATTTATGGTGAAGACAACATACTTACCAGCGTAGGTAGTTCTTTGGGCTTATTCTATGGCTTTAAGACCGAAGGTGTCTTTACGTCAGATGCAGAGGCTAAGGCTGCTAACTTGTATTTTACAGATGATACTGGAGCGAAGCATTATTTCCAGGGTGGTGATATTCACTTTGCTGATATTCATCAGGATGGAGTTATCGATGAGAAGGATAAGACGGTTATCGGCGACCCAAATCCAGATATCTATGGTAATTTCCATCTGTCTCTGGGCTGGAAGAATCTGACCCTAAGTGCCAGTTTCAATTATTCTATTGGCAATGACATTTATAATTACCAGCGTTCTATTCTCAATTCAGGTGCCACATTCTACAATCAGCAGGTGGCAGTAACCAATGCCTGGCAAGTGGATGGGCAAATAACCAACATGCCTCGCATCGCCTATGGTGACCCCATGGAAAACAATCGCTTTTCCGATCGTTGGATAGAGGATGGCAGTTATCTGAGACTGAAGACGCTCCGTCTGTCTTATAGCATTCCTGTAAATACTTCCTGGCTCCAGGGACTTACCGTTTGGGCTGAGGGGGCCAATCTTTTCACGGTAACGAAATATACAGGTGCCGACCCTGAGGTGAGCTGTACTTCGTCTGTTTTGGGACAAGGCATCGATGTAGGCAACATAGCTCAGGGTAAAGCTGTAAATTTTGGTTTAAGAATTAATTTGTAAAGGTATGAAAAAGTTTGTATATATGGCATTGGCATTTGCCATGGTGCTGTCTTCATGCGAGGATATGATTAGCGTGGATTCCGACCGTGCACTCCATTTGCCCGAAATCAACCAGAAGTCGGATTCTCTGTTCTATGCTTGGGGAATCATGCAGGCTATGCAGCAGGCGGCGGACATGTATGTATTGCAGAATGAGATGCGTGGCGACCTAGTAAAAACCACCTCAGCATCTCATGTTGATTTGCGCAGCCTTGCCGATTATTCGGCAACTGCTGCAAATCGCTATGATTCTATATATGTGTATTATAAGGTAATCAACAACTGCAATTATTATCTGGCACATCGTGATACCACATTGTATAATGGTTCTTACCAAGTAACGAAACAGGAGTATGCAGCGGTGCTTGCCTTCCGTGCATGGGCTTACCTGCAGGCTGCCAGAACTTATGGCATGGTACGCTTCTATACAGAGCCAAAGACAAATATTGCCTCTGCACTCAATGACCAGTCGCCTATGCTGGGCATGGCCGACATAGTTAGAAATCTGGTTCCGGAGCTGGAACAATATACGGGTACCGATGTTCCCAATTATGCCAACATAGATGCAGGTCTTACCAATCAGGGAAAGTCTAAAACCATCATATCCAAGCAGTTGTATATCCCTGTGGATGTAATACTTGGCGAGATGTATCTTGAAACTGGTGAATGGAAGAAGGCTGCAGAGCACTATGCCAAGTATCTGGTGGCTAACGACATGAATTCTTCTCTGGCAACAAGTAGCTTTGCTTATCAGGGTGACGTTTATCGTAAACCAATAGATTATGTTCGTCCATCCGATTTGCTTCTGGATGAAGATGAAAGCAGCATGACAGGGGTAAACTGGAAAAACGTAGTGTATTCCAATGACGAGATCATTACCTATATTCCTATGGCTGTAAATAGGTTGAATGGTGAAACCACACAGTTGCCGCGACTGTTCGGTTACAATTATTATGCCACAGCTGACCAGGCCGGCCAGGCGTGGCTGAAGCCACAGATAGAGCCTTCGGAGGAGTATAATAACCTGGCAGATTCCGCCCATTATTACTATTATAATAAGGTGTCAGGAAAATGTGGTGAGACGCAGGCAGGCGATATGCGCCGCAATGCCCGCATGACCAGTCATACGGATGCTTCTGCCAATGAAGAGATGTTTTATCCCTCTCTTTATGTGGGCAGCAATGATATCATCTTGTACCGCAAGTCAACAGTATGGCTTCATCTGGCAGAAGCCTTAAACCGTATGGGCTATCCTGATGCTGCGTTTATGATTCTTAAGGATGGCGTAAATGCCAGGGGGTTTGCTCCCGGCACTTTGGATGGCTACTCCTATTTAGGTAGAGATGCCAAGGAGTTCCTCACCTCCCCATCCATGCGATTGGTGAATGCCGTCAAGACCATCAGCAGCAAGACGGGTAATGACACCATCGTCTATAGTTCCATGTTCAGCAATCCTAATTATGGCATTCATGCACATGGATGTGCCGATGAGCACGGACTGGCCTCTTCCAAGTCGCTATATACCTATGATAGGGTAATGGCACGCAAGCTGGCAGAACTGGCGGCTAAGTTCCAGATTCAGGCGGCTTCGGACGCATCTGGTAGCGAATACTCACTGAAGGATTCTATTAACGCCATGGAAGATATTCTCTGTGATGAGTATGCCATGGAATTTGCCTTCGAGGGTACCCGTGTCGGCGATCTGTTGCGAATGGCCCGCCATAAGAACGAATCGGGTATCTATGGAGGTGGCTTCGGATCTCGATGGTTGGCCTACAAGTTCCGAAATCGTCAGTTAGCTAAGGATTTGGCTAATGAGTCTAACTGGTACCTGCCTTTCGAATAAGTGAACACTCAGAATTTTAACATAAACAAAACTATATCAGATGAAACATCAAATATTATTATCAGCAGCTGTTATGTGGGCTGCGATTCCTGCAGCCGTTCAGGCACAGCAGATGAACCTGCAGCCATCGGCACAGCGCAGTGCCTCTACTTTCCAGCTGGGTACCTCGGTGGCACCGGATGGAAGTTCGGTTACCTGCGATTCCAAAAGCCTGCTTCTCAATGGAACGCCGTGGCTTCCGGTGATGGGAGAGTTTCATTTCTCCAGAGTGCCACGCCAGGACTGGCATCGCGAATTGTTGAAAATGAAGGCTGGCGGAGTAAATGTGGTTGCTACTTATATCTTCTGGATTCACCATGAGGAAGAGGAGGGTATCTACGACTGGAGTGGGCAGCGCGACCTTCATGCTTTTATAGAAGAATGTAAAAAGGTAGATTTGCCAGTAGTGCTGCGTGTGGGACCTTTCTGTCATGGCGAGGTTCGCAACGGAGGTTTTCCCGACTGGGTTATCAGAAGCGGATGCAGAATGCGCTCAACAGATCAGGCTTACTTGAACAAAGTGGGTCACTGGTTTAACCAGATATTTGCCCAGATTAATGGGCTGCAGTGGAAGGATGGTGGTCCTATTGTTGGGATTCAGGTAGAAAATGAATGCCGAGGCCCTTGGCCTTACATGATGGCATTGAAGGGATTGCTTGATAAAACAGGATTCGATGCTCCAATCTATACACGCACGGGATGGCCTCAGATGCAGGGAAAGGTGACCTTTGGACAGTTATTGCCTCTTTATGGTGACTATGCTGATGGTTTTTGGGATCGCTCTCTGAAAGATATGCCTGGTGACTATCCAGGAGGATTCACATTCCGTGCTTCAAGACTCTCTACAGTAATAGCCAATGAGCAGTTGGGTGAGCAGAACACTGCCATGTCTAAGTCTGATCTGGCATATCCTTATTTCACTTGCGAGTTGGGTGGTGGCATGATGACGAGCTATTCCCGTCGCATCAATATTTTCCCTCAGGATGCTCTTGCCCTGGCGGTATGCAAGGTGGGCAGCGGCAGCAATTTGCCGGGCTACTATATGTATCATGGTGGAACCAATCCCGACGGAAAGCACATGAGACTCAATGAAGACCAGTCGAGCCTGCTGGTAAATTACAATGAGTTGCCTGTGAAGACCTACGATTTCCAGGCTCCTTTAGGCGAGATGGGACAACCTAATGGCAGCTATGCGCCATTGCGTAGGTTTCATCAGCTGTTGGCAGATTTTGGAGATAAGATGAGCGGTATGGATGCACAGTTTCCGGCTCAGAAGGATGGGCTGCGATGGAGTGTAAGGTCAGACGGCAAGTCGGGCTTTGTCTTTGTCAATAACTATGAGCGATTGAAGAAGCTGGGCGATAAGCAGAATGTAAGCTTCTCGCTGACCAAGACCGATGGAAGCAAGGTGAAGTTTCCTAAGCTGAAGGTTCTTGACGGCGAATCGTTCGTGATGCCGTTTGGCCTGCAGGTGGGAGAGGCTGTTGTGGATTATGCCACAGCGCAGCCTTTCTGTATTCTTCGGGGTGAGAAACCTACTCTGGTGTTGTCTGCCATTAAGGGTATCAAGCCGGTGGTGAAGTTTGCCAAAGGGCAGAAGGCAATCAGCGTGCGTATTCTTTCGGCAGAAGAATCATTGATGGCTCAGAAGATAGACTTGGGCAACCGTGATACACTCATCGTTTCGCCGGATATAGTTTATCGTGATGGTGAAAAACTGATTCATGAGCAGTGGAAGGAAGGAGAGGCGATAGGCTTCTCGCTGGTCAAGGCGCAAGATGCCAAGCGTGAATTGAAAAATGGAGAAAGGGGAGTGCCGGTACAGCCTTCTGACAAAGACTTCGAAGCAGCCTCTGTATGGAAATTGACTATTCCTGAGAATTTGAATGCAGATGGCTTATCACACCATGAAGATGCCTTTGTGCGTATCAGCTATGAGGGGGATGTGGCTCGTGTGTATGCCGACGGCAAGCTGATAGAGGATAATTTCTGGAATGGCAAGCCTATGTATGTAAGATTGTCGGAACTTCGTGGGCATGAGGTGGAACTGCGCATCTTGCCTTTCCATAAGGAGTATCCGGTTTATCTGCAGCCTGCTCAGCGGGAACTCCTGCAGAAGCGTGGAGGTAGTTTACTGAAGGTGAATGAAGTCACGATAGTAAGAAGAATCACTGATGGTATTTAAATGAAATGGAAATGAAGAATATAATTGGTAAAAGCATTTTTGCTTCTCTGCTGCTGGCTGCATCTTGCATGCCGGCAGCAGCAAAAGATGTTTATCTGTTCTCTTATTTTGTAGGGCAGTATGATGGCTTGCACCTGGCTTACAGCTATGATGGCAAACATTGGACAGCCCTTAACGGCAACAAGTCGTTTTTAAGACCTGAGGTGGGCAAAGACCGACTGATGCGCGATCCGAGCATCGTGCAGGGACCGGATGGCGTTTTCCACATGGTTTGGACTTCAAGCTGGTACGACCGCATCATAGGTTATGCTTCTTCCAGAGACCTGATTCACTGGAGTGAGCAGAAGGCAATACCCGTAATGATGGACGAACCCACTGCAGAGAACTGCTGGGCACCTGAACTGTTTTACGATGAACCTTCGCACACCTATTATATATTCTGGGCAACAACCATTCCTGGCCGTCATACTCCCGTGGCTTCAACTGAGGAGGAGAAACGCTGGAATCACCGTATCTATTATACGACCACCCAAGACTTCCGGACCTTTTCGAAGACTGCGCTGTTCTTTAACCCCGATTTCAACGTCATAGATGCTGCAATAGTCCGGAATCCCAGGAAAAAGAAGCAGCTGATGATGGTTGTCAAGAACGAGAATTCCTTACCTGCTGAAAAAAACCTGCGCGTTACTTTTTCCAGGAATATCAGAAAGGGTTTCTCTACCCATGTCTCCCCGTCTATCACGAGCAAGGATTTCTGGGTAGAAGGACCGGCACCTCTTTATGTGGGTGATTCTCTCTACGTCTATTACGACATGTATCAGAAAGGACGCTTTGGAGCAGTGGTGAGTACCGACAATGGTAAGAACTGGAAGGATGTTTCCGGCGAAATCCGTTTCCCTAGAGGTGCTCGCCATGGCACAGCCTTTAAGGTTGACGAGAAAAATCTCAAGGCTCTTTTGGAGCATGAACAGAAATAATTGGTATGGTTATGTAGTTGTATTGGTGGCAAATCATGTTTCATATCACTGGTTTTATGCGATATGCAACAGATTTGCCCCTTTTCTGAAACCTATTTTTAGTCGGTAGCAACAAATAGTATATATCTTTGTGGCTGAAAATAATAATTAACAATCTAAAAATATGAACAAAAAATTTATTCAACCCCGCAGGCGATGCCTGATGCTTCTAGCCGCATCGGCATTGCTCCTTCCTATGCAGGCTCAGCGTAAGATGGACAAATTAGATAGAGGACTGGTAGCTGTACCTGCCAATTCTAATGGCGGCACTGGAAAGGGAAACTTTGTCAGCTGGCGTATCTTTGGCGAAGAGTATTATGATGTAACATATAATCTTTATTGCGATGGCGCTTGCATAGCCAAAGGTTTGCGTGTAAGCAACTTTTCGCATGCAGATGGAACTGCGGCAAGCCGTTATCAGGTGGCCGCCGTAGTAAAAGGTGTGGAACAGGAAAAAAGTTCTGAAGTAGCAAGATGGGCAGATGGCTGCCTGGAGGTTCCGATGCAGCCGGCATCCGACCGTGACGGCATTGATGTATCAGACTCCTATGCTCTGAATGATGTATCTCTAGGTGATGTGAACGGAGATGGAGTGGCAGAATTGATAGTGAAGAGAAACTATACAGGAAACATTCTAGATGCTGCCAACAAGACCCGATTCAACCGCTATGAGTGTTATGATATAAAAGGTAAAAGATTGTGGTGGATAGATTTGGGACCGAACCTGATGGCGGGTCCTGATGAACAGTGGGATCTGATTAGTTTTGACTGGGATGAGGATGGAAAGGCAGAGTGCATCATGCGAGGTGCCGACAATATGATTATCCATACCTCTACCGGTCGTGCCATCAAGATTGGTAACATGGATTACATTGCTCCGAGAACAGAATATACACGCGATGGAGCAGAGTATCTTCTGTACCTTAACGGAGAGACTGGTGAACCATATGGTTGGGACAAGTCGTCAGACGCATTCTCGCCGATGGTTTATCCTCTCCCTCGTTTCGAGAATGGAGAGACCGATTATGCTGCCGCATGGGGAGCTAATGATACGGGCCACAGATCTTGCAAGCATTACTTTGGTGCACCTTATCTGGACGGACGCCATCCCAGCATCTTCCTGGGCCGTGGCTGCTATACCCGCCATAAGATGTGTGCCCTGGATGTGAATCCTGAAAACCATCAGTTAACCCAGCGATGGCGCTGGAATGATCTGGGTGGTGCATGGTTTGGCAATGGATATCATAATTTTGCCATTGCCGATGTAGATATGGACGGAAGAGACGAAATCGTCTTTGGACAGATGGTGATAGATGATAACGGCAAGGGACTTTGTACCACAGGATTGGGACATGGTGATTCGCAGCATTGTGCTGATTTCGACCCTTACCGAAAGGGATTGGAACAGTTTGCCTGCAACGAAACCCATCCTGCCTGTACCTATTATAATGCTACTACAGGCAAGATTTATTATCGCCTGCAGACTTCTGGCGATGACGGACGTGCCCTTTGCGGCAATTTCACCAACGACTATCCGGGTTCGGTTGGCAGATCCACCCAGTCGGGCATCATCTCTTGTACCAAGGATAAGCCTACACCGCTTGTTGATGGTGGTATCCAGGACGGAATGTACTGGAGCCATCTTAACCAGCGCATTTACTGGGACGGTGACTTGCTCGACGAGGTGATGGATTCTCCTGGTGCCAGCGGTAAAAGCGCAGCTATCTATAAAGCTTTCGGTGGCAGAATTCTCACACTTGCCGGAGTTACCAACAATTCTTCCAAGAACAATCCTTCTGCCTTGGGTGATATTTTCGGCGATTGGCGTGAGGAACTCGTACTGCGAAAGTGGGACAACAAGAGCCTGCTCATTTACACAACAGCCATACCTACCGAACACCGTATTTATACGCTATGGCATGACCATCAATATCGCAATGCAATGGTATGGCAGTGCGTGGGGTATAACCAGACTCCTCACAAGAGCTATTTCCTGGGCGAGATGGAGGGCATTACCGTGCCTCCACCTCCTTTGACTACCTTGGGACGTGTGGAGATTGCCAATGGAGGTACCATCGGAAATGCACATAAAGACAAGCATGTCTTGGTCTGCGAAACCAATGATACCCAAATCAATGTTTCTGGTCAGGCTGCTCCGGATATCGCTACATTCAATATTCCATCATGGGTTCAGGGAAAGAACAGCGACGTGATTAATGGTGAAGCCGATTCCGACAAGAAATACTATGTATGCGATGTGAAGGGCGGTGCGTTCTCCGGACCGATGCGACTGGTAAAGCAGGGTGATGGTATTCTTAACTTGCCGGCTGTGGAGGAAAACTATACCGGACCTACTGATATTTGGGCTGGTACGCTCAACTTCGATGGAAAAATGTTGAACTCTCCTGTATGGCTCAACCGTTTTGCTGCCTTGAATTCCAATGGCGGACAGTTCCGCAGTATCAAGATGGACTATGCTTCCATACTCAGTCCGGGTGCTGAGGGTGCAGGAACCATCCAGACAGATTCACTGAAGTTAGGGTTCGGCTCACGTGTCGTCTTCGATATATATAATAAGGTGGATGGTTCGGCTGAATGTGACAAGGTTTCTGCGAAATTATTGTCTATAGAGAACAGGCAGCAGGGCAATTGGGTTGACTATGGACCTGAGTATCTTACACCTGTAGTTCAGATAAATGCTCATGGTGAGATGGAAGAAGGAAAGTATCTCCTGTTTGATGGCTTGCAGAAGGTAGAGGGTAAGCTCTCCGACCTGGTGATAGAAGGTGTGGATAACACCTTCAAGGTGCAGCTTGAGCAGGAGGATGATAAAGTATATCTCGTTGTGAGCAAGATGCGTGCTGCTGCCGATGTCTTCTGGAATGGAAACGTGAGTGATAAATGGGAGTTGGGCGGAGAGAATAATTTTACTCTGACGCAGAATCCTGCTGATGATGCCGAATGCTTTGTAACGGGTGATGTGGTACGCTTCACTGATGCGGCTGCCAATACTCATGTTACACTGCAGGGTAAGCTGGAGGCAAACTCTGTAATTGTAAATTCTTCAAAGGATTATACATGGAGCGGCATGGGAAGTATTGTGGGAAAAACAAAATTCCTGAAAGCAGGAACCGGCAAGCTTGCCATCCGCACGGATAATACCTTTACCGGTGGTGTGCGTATCTCGGGAGGTACTGTGGTGGCACAGAATCTGAGCAATGCCAACCAGGCGTATGGCAGCTTGGGTGCCGTAACTTCAAATGCCGATGATTTCATCATTGAGAATGGTGCTACTCTCAATACTCTGCAGGCAACAACACAAGATTCGCCTATGATGATGATGGGTGAACTGGGTGGTGTCATCGACTGTGCCAGCAGCTTCCAGGTCAATCAGCCTATTCAGGGCACAGTGCTGACCAAGAAAGGTAACGGATGGATGGGAATGAATGTGAACAGCAAACTCTCCCGACTCATCGTGGATGGTGGTGGCATCCAGTGTCTGAATGCCAGTAGGGTGGCTGCCACCGTAGAGTTCCATAACGGAACCTATTCCGAGAATACAGGCAGCAATTTTACGATAGAGGTGCCAAAGGGCTATAGCGGAACCTGGAACACAGCCAACCGTTCTGTTTATTCCAACCGTATTCTGGGTGCAGGTACGCTTACCATCTATTGCGAAGAAGAAAAGGGTAACGGATACTTTGCAACCCGTACTCAGCTGGGCATCAACCTGAAAGATTTCGAAGGAACCATCAATGCCACCGGACGGGGTGATGATGCCGGAAAGGCATGGACCTTGAATTCATCCACAGGTATGCCTAAGGGTACTCTTTGTATCGAAGACGGCTTATGCGTGCTGAATACGGGCAAGACCTATGCCATTGGTAAGCTTGCCGGAAAGGGTATGCTTGGAGGATTGGCTAACTTTGGCGGTGGCGGCAGTTCCGGACGTAACATCTGGAAGGTAGGCAATGACGAAGACTGGACTTGGGGCGGCATCGTTACGCATGATGCTCAATTCGTGAAGACAGGTTTGGGTAAAGCCGTAATGTCGGGTGCCAGCAATACCACGGGTGCCGTTACCATCCAGGAAGGTGAAATCAATCTGAAGTCAGGTGCCCGCCTGGGTTCTGGTATCTTGACCATTCAGGACGGAGCAGTGCTCTCGGGTATCACTTCTTCGTCAGTGCCTCTGGCTAATGCCAAGGTAAACCTGAAGGGTGGAGCTACCTTGCAGGTTGGCAATAGTGCCACGGCAGTGTTGGGCTCCATGTATTTTGGTGGAAAGGATGTTACATTTGAACCAAAGAGCATCCTGCGCTTGGGCATCAATGGAAAGGCTTCCGGTTCTCGTACTGGCGGAACAAGCATTCAGAATATAGGAAACCTGGTGATGAATGGTACTATCCAGCTCTATTTTTCTACTGCAGCTATTTCTAAATTCCAGGTAGGCGACTATATTGAACTTTGGAAGGATGTAGCTAATGTGAGTGGAACTCCTCTTCTGGAAAATCCTGTCATTGATTCTGCTCGTGGACTTTACTGGGATACCAGAGATATTTCGCAAGGTATCTTGAGGGTTACCGACCAGGTTCCTTCGGGAATTCTTCTTCCTATTGCAGGACAGCAAGATGAAAGTCGCTACTATGATAGTAGGGGAATTTCCTTTTCTGCTCCAAAGAAGGGCATTAACATCGTGAGGAAGAATGGTAAGACAAGAAAGATATTTGTAAAATAATTTAATATAAAAAAATAAAAGTATGAAAAGAACATTTACAATTGCGGCCATGTGCCTGAGTGTGTTCTCTGTCAATGCACAGCGACTTTATGACTATTCGTCTAAGTTGGTGAACAACAGTTTTGAAGATTTTTCTGCCCAGGGAGGTAAGGAAGTCAAGGGATGTACCAATCCTCCTGCAGGATGGCAGATTTTCAAGGATGGCGTGGAGTGTACATCGGGTAGTGAGATTGGTGTGTCAGAGTGTCGTCCGCACGCTGGAATCAATGAAAACCGTGATGGAAACAACGTCTTTACATTGTGGAACGGAACTATTCCGCAGTTTGAAATCTCGCAGAAACTGGTGGGTTTGCCAAAGGGTACCTACAAGGTTACGGCAAAAATGGTTTTTGCGCATTCCTGGTTTAACGATGCTGCCAATTATACCACCAAGCTGACGAGCCAGCGTATCTTTGCCAATCAGAACTCTCAGTATTATGGATCAGAGGGTGATTATAACGAAAATACTTTGGCTGCCGATGAGATTGCTGCTTTTGCAGGAAATGTGGAGGCTGACGGCGATAATGATGCCTTCCAGAATATGGAAGTTACTACTACGATAACGGATGGAGTACTTACCTTAGGTGCCCGTACCAATGGTATCTGCAAGGATGGTACTACGGGTGATGGTTCTGGAATAGGATGGATGAAGATAGACGATTTCCACTTGTATCTGGTTGTCAATTCCGTAGAGGATGCCATTGCTGCACTTCAGTCTGAAATCGCCTCTGCACAGACTTTGGAAGGTAGTATCATTACTGGTGGAACCCGTGAGTTGCTGAATCAGGAAATAGCTAAATCACAGTCTTTGTTGAATAGCAATAGCATTGATGATGTTCTCAATCAGCTTACTGCTTTGACGGTTGCAGAGAATGCAGTGAAGGAAAGTGTTCTCCTCTGCGAGCAGCTGGCTGCTGCCGGTGATGGAGTTTTCGACTGGTTGGCAGATAATGACAGGTATGTTGAGACAGAAGCAGGAGCGCAATTGATGGAAATTGCTGACAAGATCAGTACTGACAAGGAAGAGAATTTTTCTGACTATACTGATGAGTCTGCTAAGTCTCTCATTCAGCAGATTGCCGATCTGAAGGTTTTTGCCATGATCCAGGCCGACTGTGTGAATGGTGCCGAGATTACCCATTTCGGCAAGAACATGAGCTTCGAGGATCTGTCTTCACAGGATGGCGTCAGCTCTACCCGCTGTGTCAATCCGCCTGCAGGCTGGAGCATCTATAAAGATGGTGTGCAGTGTGCTACAGGCAGTGATATCGCTATAGGTAGTTGTTCAATTTCCGCAAATACGCAGGAAGGCGTAGATGGTGGTTTTGCTTTCTCTATCTGGAATCCTACCATTCCGCAGTTTGAAATCTCGCAGAAGATAACCAATCTTCCAAACGGTACCTATAAGGTAACGGCAAAGATGATGTATAGTCACTCTTGGTTTGTCAATGCCGACCAATATACCACCAAGACCACAAGCCAGCGTATTTTTGCCAACAATCATGTGCAGTACTTTGCTTCTGCTTCTGATTACAACGAAAATACCCTTGTGCAGGGAGAAGAGGCAAGCTTTGCCAACAACACAGAGGCTGATGGCGACCAGGATGCATTCCAGAACCTGGAAGTTACTACCACCGTAACCGACCATACCCTGACCTTCGGTGCCCGCACCAACGGTATCTGTTCTGATGGCTCTACTGGCGACGGTTCAGGAATGGGTTGGATGAAGCTTGACGATTTCCATATTTATGCGATAGAGGTGGAAGATGCTTCAACAGGTATCACTGATGTGAAGAAAGATGCTGAAAATGCAGATGCAACCATTCGATACTACGACTTGAATGGTATGCAACATCAGCAGTTGAAGCGTGGCGTGAACATTGTAAAGAAGGGTAATCAGGTGATTAAGGTTATCAGATAACGGTTCATTGCTTTGTTTTGTTGCACCTTTGGTGTAAATCCGTTGCTAAAATACGAGGTATTTCTGTTGCATGATTGGCGATATGAGATATTTTTCGTATTTTTGCAGCGGATTTCTTTTAATATTACATCAAGAACATGAAACGAATTATTACTCTGATTTTCGTACAACTGGTTTGTTATTCGCTGGCAGTTGCTGCCCTGGAAGCAGTTCCTGTGAATCTGAATATTTCTCATGGATTGCTCAGCAACCGATGTTGGCAGGTGTCTCGTCTGGATGATCGTACCATGCTGGTAGGTTATCCCAATGTGTTTGCTGTCTATGATGGGGCGAGAAGTCATCCCTGCCAATTCGATCCAAGGGAAAGTCTGAGTATTGACGGCTATGAGACCAATAGTTTTTCTGATTTATATGGTAGGTTGTGGATCAAGAAATACAAGATGGCCTACGTCTATGATCAGCATGCCCGTCGGTTTTTGCACAGAGACGAGATGCAGCGGCTTTTGCCTGTAGGGAATTTACGCGATTTCTTTCTTGATTCCGATCATAGCATGGTGGTCTATGCTAAAAACGGATTTCTGGGATTTTATGATTTCAAGCATGCTGTAAGATGGGTTCATAAGACGAAGGTTCCTCCCGTTGGGGTAACGTCAATCGGTGGAAAACGGCTCGTGTTCTTGGCAGATGCTTCTGTTCTTATATTCGAAGGTGACGGTTTGGTGAGGAAGGATGAAAACCATAAAAGGCAAAGCTTGCCTTACTCTAAAATAGTTTGCCATGCTTTGGATAAGCAGAACCTGCTGATAGCGTCTTCACAGGTGGGCTTACTGATATATAATGTACAGACAGACAAATTTGCCATGGCTGATGCTGATGCTTCAAGTTTCGTAAAAATACTGGTAGATGATTCTGAGCAGATTATAGTAGTCTCTACAGATGGAGTGAAAATTTATAATCGCTTCATTCAGCTGACGCATCATACATCGGATATCTTTCTGGATCGTCAAATCAGTGATGCTACTCTCGATTGGCAGGGAGGTTTGTGGCTTGCTACATATCTGAATGGTATTTATTATTATAATCCTTCGCATACGAAGGCTAAAGTTGTAAAAATGAAGGATAATCATCAGATAGTGTCTCTATGCAGATTGGATAACCGCTATCTGCTATATAGTACGCAGCATGCGATATATCGGTTTGATGTAAAAACTGCAACTTCCAGCCTGTTTGGCCCGCAACCAGCTCCTATGGAGACTCTGACAAGTGTGCGTGCTGACCAGGAGGGGCATATTTGGATATCCGGATATGGTGGTGTGTATGAAACTGGCGCAGATAGCCCTCTGAAGCAAGCTAAATTAGGACGGTCTTATTTTGCCATTCCTTGGCGTAACCGGGTTTATACTACAGGTGGTCCTCATGGAGACTTTGGATATATCGACCGGCATGACATGAAATTCATGCCTTTGGCAATACCTAAAAACCTGCAGCCGGTACCGATGGTTCTGTTTAGAGCCGCTTTGGATTCCGTTCATCAGCGTTTCATTGTTTCAAATGAGATGGGGTATATGTTCAGCTATGATATTCGCAAAAAGCAGTGGAGCCGTTTTCCTAAGGATAAAGAGTTCTTTAAAAGAATGAATACTGGGGCTAATGCTATCTATTGTGATGCTGAGGGCAATGTCTGGGTGGCTTCGAGTAATGGACTCTATGTAGAGTGGAATCATGGCAAAATGGAATGTTTTACCAAATCTCAGGGGCTGCCTGATAATATGATTCGTGGTATAGTGTCGGTAAAGCCTGGTCAATGGTGGATTATGACGGCAACGGGATTGGTCTGTGCGGAAAGAACAAATAAGGGAAATCTGATGTTCTTTAATTACGATGTAAGGCGAGAGGCTGATGGCGAGGAAACGGTAGATGAATGCCTGGTGGCTCTGGATAGTTCTGTATGGTTAGCTACAGCTAGCAAGCTCATCAGCGTGAGTACTTTCTGTCGTAAAAAGATGGAGGGGAAGGATTTATGCCCTGTACTGACGAATATTGAAATTAACGGTGTTGAATATCCGTTGTCTGAATTGTATGCCAAAGGGAACCAACTACACTTGGCTTATAACCAGAATTTCTTTTCATTATCTATTTCTGCATGTAATTACATAGCTCGTGAGCAGACTTCTTATCGTTATCGTCTGGCTGGTGTTGATACGGAATGGCATGAAGAGACTCCGCGAAATGGAGCTTTAGACATAGCTTATACCAATGTAAATGATGGTAAGTATCAGTTTCAGGTTGAAGTAATGAACGAGAAGGGGCAATGGGGGCATCCTTTGACCCTGACCATACGCATAACGCCTCCGTGGTGGAGAACTTGGTGGGCTTATACCCTATATGTAATATTATTGGTTGTATTATGCCTTATGGGGTATCAATTATGGCGACGTCGTCGTGCTTTGCTGCAGAAGCTAAAGGAACGTCACAACAAGATGTTGATACAGGCGGTAAAGGTAAAGCCTGAGGATTTGCAGATAACTCCTCAGGATGAACTGTTTTTGCAAAAGGCTGTGAAGTTGGTGGAGAAAAACATGGCAGATCCTAGCTACAATGTAGATAAATTGAGTGAAGATTTGGCCATTAGTCGCAGTCATTTCTATCGAAAACTTCATGAGCTAACAGATCAGTCGCCAACATTGTTCATCCGAACTATTCGTCTCCGAAGGGCTGCTCAGTTGTTGAAGGAGAGTGGATTGTCGGTGAGCGAAGTTGCTTATCAATGTGGATTCAACAGTTTGGCTTTTTTTCGCAAGTATTTTAAAGATTTGTATGGAGTGATTCCGAGTGACTATAAAGAGTATATAAAATGATTTTTTATTAATTCGTAAATATCAAAGATAGTTAATTCGTAAATATTATAGATATATGAGACTGAATAAATGGAATTTTCTGATGTTTTTCATTCTGCTGTTATTGGATAGTAACCTGCTGCTTGCCGGTGGAGTAACCCCGTCGGACAAGAACCTGCAGAGGCAGAGAGTGGTAAAAAACAAGAAAGAGCAGGTAGATGGGGGCATTTCCCAAGCTTCCTTATATGGTAAGACAATCAATGTGATAGGAGATAGTTATGTAAAAAATCACCGTCGTCCTTACGAGGAAGCCTGGCATTATCTTGTTGCCGGGAAGTATAAGATGAACTATCGTAATTATGGTAGAAATGGCCGATGTCTGGTTTTCGACAGAACTGCTGAGAAATGGGGCAAGCCGATGTTGGAGTACTACAGAGAAATGAATGATACGGCAGACTATGTGTTGGTAATAGGAGGACATAATGATGCCGATTATATTGCTCGCGGAAAGGGAACTCTCTTGCAGTTTGAGGTTGGCTTGGATAGTCTTTGCCGTGGCTTGATAGTCATGTATCCTTCGGCAAAGTTGGCTTTCGTTACTCCATGGCGTGTACCTGGTCAAGCCTTCGAAGCGGTAACTTCTGTCATCAAGAAGGTATGCGGCAATTATTCTATTCCTGTATTTGATGCTTCCAGCTGTTCTGGTATTTATGTCTGGGATGAGACGTTTCGCAAGCTTTATTTTCAGGGACCGAATGATATGGCACATCTGAATGCCAAGGGGCATCTGTTGTTCTTTCGCAAGGGAGAAACATTCCTGTTAGGATTGTAAATAACAAACTTATTCTCCGATTTACGGATAAAATCCACTACTTCCCCCATAGGTTGCGGGGTGAGGTTAGAAATGGCCACGGTCACAGTTTTCACAGTTTTTAGGGTGTGGGTATAAGTTTTTTATGAACGCTTTTTGCCCCTGAAACTGTTGCGGACTAAAGCGGACTCACAATTTCTGCAGAGAGATTCTGTAGCGGTATGATGTTTGAAGCCTTCTATCATGGCCTGCGCCCTTGAGGATGAGAGGATTTCTTCCAGGGATTGATGGAAGAGATTGCCAAGAATGATGTCGCCATTGTGGTCTAAACAGCATGGTACCAGACTTCCATCAGATAGGATTCCTATCTGCTTGAATAATGCTTTGCAGAAAACTTCTGGATTTTCAGACTCTTTTTTCTCTGTATCTGGCCATTCAAACTTTCTGTCAAATTCTAAATAGAGATTGTCGCAAAGTCTGAAACCATCTGGGCGCTCCTTCCATGGTTTGGGTACATATTTTTCTATATATTCCATGACCATTTCGTTTTCTTTGTCTTTTCCTCCTTGATTCCAAAGACGAAGTACCATACATGTGCCATTCTGAGCAGCTTGGGTGGAGAATTGCATTACCTGATCCATATAGGTAGATAACTCGCCCTTCGCATTACTTTCATGTGAATGGAGCGACAATTGTATTTTGTGGGGTAAGGTATCGAGTAGATTCATCGCTCTTTCCAGTAAAGTGCCATTAGATGTAAGTACTGTTTTAAATCCTTTGGCTCTGGCTGTTTGTATAAATTGTGGTAGGAGTGGGTGAAGTAATGGTTCGCCCATGAGATGGAAATACAGAAAACAAACCTTCCCACTTACTTTATCTGTGAGAAGGTCAAATTCCTCTGCTGTCAATTGTCTTTTCTTCCTCTGATGTTTTGGGCAGAAATCACAATTGAGATTACATGTGTTTGTTATTTCTATATAGCAACGATCTATCATTCTTTTTCTCTTAAAAATTATTCTTTTTCTCTTAAAAATCCACTTTTGCTCATTCAGATAGTCCCTTTCTGCTATCTTTTTTGCAAGCAAACATATTTGCAAGTTTAAAGCTGAGGCAAAGTTAGGTAAAAATCTCGGATTTACCAAAGTTTCTCTTTAAAAAGTAGTTGGTATCTGTCTTTTAATATATAAATAGCAAGTTTTATGGATGATGAAGATAAATCAGTTTTGGTATTATGAGTTTTGCAAATTCATAGGTGAGCCCACTTTAAAAAGTAAGGCCTGTTAAAATGTTTATATTTCACGAAAATAATCTTTGATTTATGCCGTTATCTGGAATATTTTTCGTATCTTTATATCATCAATCAAACAGAAAGAATATGTTTAAAAAGACAGATCCGAATCCTCAGTTAGATATGTTTACGGCTCCCTCAATGCAGTTAGGAAGCCGTGCTTCAAAGAAGTATTCTGACTCCGACGCATGGCATAACCAGTTCTATGGCCTCGTGACAGCCAAGATTGACGAGGATGGCCTTACCATCAGGGAGCTTGCTCAAACATCGTATGCATGCATATAGCAGATGTATGTGGATGACCCTCCAAAGCCGATTGCTATGTTTCACTTAGAATGACCACACAGGTCAGACAGAATTCATAATATGCCCCTTTTTAAAGTGGGCTCGATAAATAAAATATAAATATGATGAATAGTATGGCTGATAATCAAAATGTTTATCAGGCAATCAAGACGATTGCTGATAATCTCTGTAAGGAGAACAAGACGTATCTTCGTGCAGATTTGGCTTTTGAGCTGAAGAAGTATGGTATTGCCTCCGATTCCTCGGAGGTGAGTAAGTTGGTATTCAATGCCTACAGATATTTCCATGATAACGGCAATATCGCCATTGCTTTTGTTTCCAATAATTCCCGTACAACGCTTGTGGCTGAGTACAAATTGAATGACAGTCTGGAACAGGGCAACAAGGAGGAGGCTTTGAAGATTGCCGAGGCGGAATTGGCGTTGTCTTCTTCTGCTTTGGACCAGTTGAAGGAGCAGGTGGAACAGAACCTCAACCTGGTCCTTGTCAAGGGAACGTCGAAGGTGGCCGATTTGCTCATGGGCACGAATGGCGTGAAAGATGTAAGAAGCAAGGCATCTACCATGTTTGACAAATATACCAAGATGGTGGAGGCTTATCATTATGCCGAGGATAGTGTTCGTGGAAACATTGAAGATTTTACTTCTTTGCGTAGTGATATCGGGACGGTTTATCGTGACTATGCCCTGAAACTTATCGATATCTATGGCGACTCCATCAAGATGGTTTCTCCCGACTTGTTCGACTTTAAAAGAATAGAGTGGCTGGATGTGGATGAGATGTTTAAGTATGTGGAGCTGGAATATAATAAGCTCACGGAAAAATGTGGAGCTCTGATTGGTGAGATTTCTGATAGTTTCCGTGCTTCTTTGCAGGCTTATAAGTCTTTGTCGAATGGCAACAAGTCTTTGGGCTTGGCGATGGCTGGATTGACGATGCTCGAACACTATATGGGTGCTGGCGAACGCACCAATCGATTGAAGTCAGATCTGTCTGTTTTCCAAATGAGCGTGAAGCATGATGCCACTTGCATCAAGGCTGATATGGGACGTTTGCTGGTGATCTGCAAGACGCTCAATGATGCGGTAATCCCGAAGGCGAATGTATTCTTGCGTTATGGAGAAAAACTGTTAGATTCTGACTTGAAAGCGACGCTTGATGCCTTATATGAGAATGAGGAAATCCGCCCATTGGAGGAACAACGAAGAAGTTTGCTCCTGCAGATGAAGGCGCTGGACATGGAAATGAACGACCATCTTCAGAACATCGATGTATATACTTCGCTGATTAATGACATCACTGTCACTTTGGAGTCAAAGCAGGGAAGCTATATGGACGCTAAGGCGAAGAAGCCTTCCAAGCCTTTCTTCCTTGTCAACTGGATCACCTTTGGTATGGCCAACAAAAACTACTATCGTGACTTCGCAGAATGGAATGCGGTGTGCTTCCCTCTTGTAAGAGAATACGAGAGCTATCAAGTAGATTTGAAGTTGGATCAGGAGGAATTGGAATCGCATCGTGAGGAACAAACCCGTATCAAGAATGAGTATGCCAAACTCTCCAGCGAACTGGATAAGGTTTCAAAGGAAATCAGAAGCAAGATCGTTTGCTCTGACGAATTGAAGCTGAAGATGCTGAAACATCTTCGTGACATGGTTGCCATGTTGAAACTTGGACGTGAAATCATGGAGAGCAAAATAGACGAAAAGTTGGTGCATATAGTAGATATTCCGAACATCAAGGATAAAACTCAATTGCCTGTTGACGTAGAGCAGAATCTCTCGCAGTTCACAGACTTTTTGGCAGAAAATCTCCATGCAAATAAGGAAATGGCACGAAATCTGCTTGATGGTGTATCTGAATATTCTAAGAATCAGAAGAAGATAGAGGGAAATGCTGCCCAGCAAAAACCTGCTGAATATAGTGAGGAGGAGTTGATGCAGGTAACTGGTGCCATGGAACAATCCTTACAGAAAGGCATCGCCCTGTTTGACAGTTTTGCTAAGCTCAAAGCGCAGCAACTCAACGAACATCTGGCTTCTGCTGCATACGATAAGGAGTTGAAGAAACATACTGATGAATTTAAGCGTGAGATGGCTAAAATAGACAACAAGAGTGCTTATCTTCGTGAGGTGTTCAAGCGTATCAATCTGGCAGGCAGCGAGGAGGAACGTAAGCAGGCTATGGAGTTGATGAGCGATTTGAGCGGTTACTCTCTCTCGGAACAGGAGTTCGCAGAATTTATGAATGGTAAGAAACAAATAGAATTATAAGGCGTATGGAAAGTTCAAGAAGACAGCAAGCCCAGACTGATTTGGGCATGGATTTCGCTAAGGAAGACCAAAAGCGTGAGGCGGCTCTTGTCAAAGAACAGGCGAGGGCTGATAAAAAAGCTGCAAAGCGCGAGAAGATGATGAACAGATCGTCTTATCGCATTATGGTAGGTACGGCGAAGTATATGGACAAGTATTTCTTGGACCCTATCCTTGGCTTCATCCTTCCTGCCGGTATCGGTGATGCTTTGACGAGCGTGTTAGCATTCTCATTCATCTATTATAGTCTGTGTGTGGTTAAGTCTATTCCGCTGACATTGGCTGTCATCTATAACATCTTGATGGATGTGCTCATTGGTGCTATACCTTTCTATATAGGTGATGTGCTGGATGTGTTCAAGCGCTCGTATGTAGAGAACCTGAGATTGATTACTGGCTATATCGAGGATGACAAGGAGATTATCAACAAGGTAAACAAGAAGGCTTTCTGGACGGCTGTGTTCATCGTCGTGCTTTGCTGGTTGATTTATGTGGTGATTTCATGGGCCATCAGTTTGAGCACTTGGGCTTATGATTGGATTGTTTCGTTATTCTAAAAAAGGATTGCTTATTCGTGCTGAAACCCGAAAGCTTGAGGCAGGAGATGATCGGTATCTTAAAGGACATATCGCTCTCTTGGAGCCATGTTGTATCCTGGTTATAAATCTCTGCATCGCTGGTTCTTCCTTTTTCCTTGAGGTTGAGGTCAGCCTGACCGATATGTTCGGTCAGTACGATGTCCTTCATCTGCATGTGTTCAATCATCTTTCTATAGAGATCGGAAAAGTCACGACCTCCACGAATGGAACCTGCAAAATATATTTTCTTTTTCATCATTCTTGGTACTTTAAAATTTCTTTTCTATGTGAAATAAGGAATTTTATCTTTTATCGTGAATTTTGATAATCAATTAATCAATGATGTGATTGATTACCATACCTGCGATTGCCATACCGAAAGTGGCGGTGATGTGGCAGAGTGAACCATTGATCTGTGCCTTCGTAGAGCACCATTCATGTTCTACAAGGCTCTGGTCGCCAGGTGCATCATAGACGGCTGTATCTGTTCCCCGTTCTCCGCTGAGCAGTTTCGCTTTCGGGCATAAGCAACCGCCAGTGCCGCAGGCTTTGTTTATGCCCATATTCTTCATTGGCGTTTCTACGCTATAGACGCATTGGAACTTGCGGCGAGGGAAGGTCTTGTTCTTCTTGAATTTTTTACGCAAGGCTTTGGCTAAAGGATCACCTTCTACCTTCCAGAATTCAGCCTTTCTGACCATGAACGGGTCGCGTCGTAGAGCAGCACCCATAGAAGATA
>ERZ1026876.229-NODE-229-length-36674-cov-6.387067_pt1 | contig 36674 bp, 22 predicted proteins | sample MGYA00380168_ERZ1026876 | MGnify/ENA primary metagenome ERZ1026876 (study PRJEB33269, sample SAMEA4719804) | human gut metagenome | biome: human-associated habitat; feature: organic feature; material: feces | place: Cameroon | collected 2013-10 ... | reverse complement strand
TATTCCAAAATTACGTTAAATCACGCTTGTGAATTTTCACTTGCGAAACTTTAGTTAAGTACAGAAGACTTGTTTACGACTCGTATCTCCGAAAGATAGAAATCTGTGTTTCGGGGTTACGGGTCGTGTCTTACTTGGGCTCCCTTGTCGTTTTTCGGAGGCACAATAGTGCTCTAACCCGAGCGCAATAGTGCCCTTTCCTCAGCACAATAGTGCCCTTCCTTAGGCACTTTTACAATTTTGGTGAGTCAAGAATATCTGCTTGGCGATCTGTTCTCTTATTTCCTTTTTATAGGAAATCTTTGTATTGGTTTTTATATAAAAATAAATGTGGTAGATATTTGAAAAAATCTTTATATCGGAAAATTTTTAAAACTGGAATGCGATTTTTCCCTTCACCCTTCATCTTTTTGCCCGGAATGCCGATAAACACAGAGGATTTGAGGATGAATGGTAAAATTCAACCCTTCATCACCCTTCATCGCCCTTCATCATTTTTGCCGTTTTTTGCCCTTTATTAGCTACGATTAACTGGTTGTTCGTTTGATTTGAAATTTAGTTGGCTGTGAAAAATATAGACATATTGTTTCCAGGTTTACCCTCCTCTTATGACGCTGTCCAGTCGTCTATTAAGACCAGAACTTGCCTTAATAGACGACCGGTCTTGGTCTTAATAGACGTTCACTCTTGGTCTTAATAGACAACCCTTCTCTGTCTTCATAGTAGGATTTTAGGCTAAATGCGTCTTTTAGATTGAGATGAAGGACGATGAAGGGTGATGAAGGGTGGTTTTTAGTTATTGTGCTTGTAAATGCTTGTATATCAGATATTTATGCTGATAGTATGAAGGGTGAAGGGTTTTTCTCATTTCGCTTTTCAAATTTCCGTTTTTTGTAGCAATTTCCGCTATGTCGGTATAAAGATTTGGGGATTCTTCTGGTATTTGGTCAAAAAGATTTGGGGATTGTGGAGTAATGGTTATAAAATGCGAAAAGCCTCCAACTTCACAGTTGGGGGCTTCCAATTAGTTGCAGTAAGTATGCGCTCTCTAATTTACGATGATTATATATAAAAGTTCTTACTAAGTATGTTATAATGATGTATGTCTGGGGGTGTTATTCATCCCAAGTGGTCCAGGCATTATAGCCTTTGGCGCAGATGCCATAGTCGCCATCTACCTGAACTTCTCCTTTTACTTGCCAACCTTCATTTCCTCCTAAATCCACGTATAATTTGGGCTTTTTTACTGCATCATCGCTTCCACTCAGCATTGGTGTCTGGGTTTCTAAGTTGACGATAACTGCGGCTGGTGTGATATATTTCTTTTTCATCTTGCTGTCCTTTCTTTATTTTACAACGATTTTCTTACCATTCACAATATAGATACCTCTGCTGAGACCTTCCAGACTTGTGCCTTCCTTGACCATCTGACCACTCAGACTGTAAATTCTGTTGGCGGTGGTGTTCTGGCGAACTGCCTCTGTGTGAATATCCTCTATACCTGTTGTCTCATCATTCTTTTCAAGTGTGAAACTGAAATCCAATTTCTTAGCATACAGTTGTGTGCTGGCTCCCTGATCGTATGGGCGAACCAAGGCAGTCATTGGAGTCCAGGTATGTCTTGATTCTTTTGTCAGATGGTTGAGGATGAGGGTATGTGATCCATCTTGGTTCTCTCTGTAAGCGAAATAGTTGCTTTCTGCTGGCAGTTTTTTTTCCTTATCATAGTTTCCGATAAATTCAAAGCCTTCGATGAGTTCTTCGTCATCTTTGTTGTTTCCCTGCAGTTCATTACTTCTGAAATCCCTTTCTGGAATGGTAGAAATGAGCGTCTTACCAGCGGTTGACTGATCATCCTTTGAAATATTAGGAATGATACGGGTCCAAACCGTCGTGTTCATTTCAGATTCTTTCTTGGAAGCTGGATGAATCATGAAGGAGCGGTTTGCCATTGTGATGATTTCATCATCTTTTGCATCCTTCTCACTCAGGAGTGGCTTGAATCGGAAGGTAACTATCTTGTTGCCGTTCTCATTCAGTTTCTTGGAATCCCAAATGCCCAAGAATTCGCAAACCTCGGTGCCTGCGCCATAGGCGGTGCGGATCTGCTTGGCAGTCATATCGAATGGGAAGCACATGGAATACCAGCGGTCATCTACTCGGTTCTCATCTACGAATACATTCTGCTTGGCATCGTCCTGAATGAGAAGGAACTGCTTCCAGCCTACATAGTCGTTGTCTAAAGTTTTTGCCATATTGTCGTCTGAATAATAACCGTTCTCTTCGCGCCAGTTCTTGATGGTCTTTACTTTGCCCTGATTGTCCTTGTATGTGATATAGGCAAATGGGCAGGAGCTGCTTGTTCCTGTTGCATATTTATATAAAGACCAAGGGAACTCCTTGTGGAGACCATACTTCTGGACGAACAGATTTCTGCTTTCATTGCTATCGCACGCCTTCAACTCGTCAAGGATGCCTTCCGTATTGAGCATGACCCAATATGGATTTTCGTAATTACGGAAACCATTCTCGTCGGTGGCTACGAAGTGGAGAACTACTGGGGTTTTGTCTTCGCTCTTCCAGTCTTCTCGGGTGGCAGGATTATCTGGTGTGTTGCCTTTTTCTGATGTGTTCTTGAAATTATTGTTATTCTGTTCCTTGCTGAATCCGTTCTCCTGGCATTTAGCCTTACTGCCCATCACATAGACATCCTTCAGAAGTCTGTTCTGCTGGAAAGCCTCGGTTTCGATGAGTTCCACATTCTCAGGAATGACCACGTAGGTCAGGTCGCAGTCGTGGAAGCCATTTCTGCGGATAGTCTTCAATGTATTAGGTAATGTGATGGTTTGAAGGGAACAGTACTCGAATGCTCCTTCGCCTATCTCTTCTACATTGTTAGGCAGGTCGATTAATTTCAATGACGTGCAATTCTGAAAACTGTGTGCTGGGAGAACCTTGATTTGAGGTGTCTTGAATGATACTTTTGTTAATTTTCTATCCTCTTGACAGATGTTCTCTTCGATGCTTGTTACGCAACTTCCGATATAGAGTGTCTCCAAAGCTTCCATTCCATGAAAGGCATCATGGCCGATGGTGATGGCATTTTTCTCGCCCTTTTTCTGGTCGGGGATGGTGATGGATACAATTTTGGATTTACTCTTGAAGCAGTCGGCTGGCACATTGGCGTATCTTGACCAGGTGACAGTATTGACGTTGTTGTTGCTATAATTGGTCAACTTGCCGCCGAACAGGTCACCGTTAGTACCTAACTGCTCGCTTAATCTTGTGTCTGTCAGATCTACCGTATAAACTTTATTGCTTATAATTTTGTCGCAGATAATGCTCCAGTCATTTTCAGAAAGTCCGTAGCTTTCTGCCGTTGCTATCTTCAATACAGAAGACTGGTTACCAGTTAAACCTTGAAGGGCACTTACTACTTCCCCTTCATTGAATGCACCATCCACATAGATGGAATCCTTTCCATCAGAGGCTTTTGTCATTTTGATGCCGGCATTCGCAGTTAGCGAAGCCAGCACACAAACTGAAATACTCAAAAACTTTTTCATCTTTTCCTATACTTACTTTACTTGTTTTACTTGATAGACTTACTTTTCATCATCGTAAGTTCTTTCATTTTTTAACTATAATGATGTCGTTTTGACGGTTGCAAAAGTATAGGTTTTCTCTGAATCGTGCAAGTATAAATTGCAGAAAATCAGCGAGTTGTACGCATCTGTACCCTCTTGTGTACGCATTCGTACCCTCGCAGATTTTTTACTCTTTTTTTCTGCCAGTTATTTCACTTGGATAGACTCCAAACTCGTCGTGGAAGTAGCGGGCGAAAGTCTTCGGATTGTTGAATCCTACCCTTGCAGCTACCTCTGCCACGTAGAGTCGGTCTTGCTCTAAGAGCTGCTTGGCTCTCTTCAGACGAATGATGCGGATGAACGCTACCGGGGTGTCGCCCGTGATGGATCGCAGTTTTTTGTAGAGGGTGGTGCGGGAGAGATTGACGCCGTTGGCCACATCCTCTGGGGAGAGGGAAACCTGGGCGATGTTTTTTTCTACGAAGGCGATGCAGTCGGAGAGGAGTTGTTCGTCCAGCGTGGTAATGGTCACTTCGCTTGGGTTTACCTCGGCTTTCTCCTTGAATGTCTGTCGGGCGGTGCTGACTCTCTCCAGCTGCGATTTGATGCGCAGGCGGAGTATCTCCATGCTGAATGGCTTGGTGATGTAATCGTTAGCGCCCAACTGCAGTCCGATCATCTCGTCCTGCTGTAGGCTCTTGGCGGTGAGCAGGATGATAGGAATATGGCTGGTCTCGATGGTCTGCTTTACTTTCCGGCAGAGCGTGAGTCCGTCCATACCTGCCATCATCACGTCGGATATAATCAGATTTATTTCCATCGCCTTCAGTATGTCCAAGGCTTGTTGCCCATCTGTAGCCTGGCAGATGTTGTAGTCCTGTGATAAGGTCTCCGAGAGATAGTGGAGCAGGTCGATATTGTCTTCCACAATCAATAATGTCTGCTTGCTGTGGTCCATCGGAAGTTTCTCGCTTGTCTTCGGGGTCTTCTCTGGTTCCTGAGTGTTCGGGGTTTCCTGATGCTCTGCCAACAGGGTGGAATTGTCTTCCCGCAGCGGTGTCTGCACAATGGAGAGGTTCTTACTCTCGCAAGGCAAGGTGATGCGGAAGATGGTTCCCTGAGGCAGGTTGTCTTCTACCGAGATGCTGCCGCCCAACTGCTGGGTAAACTCCCGGACGATGGAGAGTCCGATGCCGCTGCTTTCCTTCTTGTAGCCGTTATCGCCCATGAAGAATGGGGTGAAGATATGTTTCTTCTCTTCATCGCTGATGCCCGTGCCCGTATCGGCTACGCTGATTTCCACCTTCTCTTCTGCATAGTGGAGCCTGAGCTGAATTTCTCCTTCGTTCTGGGTGTATTTGAACGCATTGGAGAGGAGATTCTCTATGATCTTGGTCAGCTTGTCGCTGTCTGTATCCATCATCAACTGGCTGACGTTGCTTTCCAGACTGACTTTCATCTTCCGCATCTTGGAGATGGAGAGGAAGCTCTCATACTCCTTGTGCATCAGGGCTACGATATCTTCACGACTCTTGAAGACTTTCACGGACTTGACGTCGAGGGCACGGATGTCGAGTATCTGGTTGACCAAGAAAAACAGGCGCTTGGCATTGCGTAGCATCGTGTCGAGAGTTTCGTGCATCTGCCTGTCGCTCACCTTGCCGATGAGTTCCTCCAATGGTGTGATGATGAGCGTGAGCGGTGTGCGGAGGTCGTGGCTCACATTGGTGAAGAACTGCAGTTTCATGTCGTTCATCTCCTGTTCGTGCTTGGCTTTCAGGTGCATGATTTTCATCTTCATGACGAAGCGGCGACGATGGGTGTAATAGCGGTAGATGAAACTAATAAGTGTGATGGCTATACCTATATATAATATATAAGCCCAGATGGAGAGCCAGAAGGGTGGGTGGACGGTGATGGTGAGCGCTTCGTACTCTATGCTCCCTGTTTCCTGTTGGTTGGGTTGTTCACGCAGCAGGAGGTGGAAGGTTCCAGAGGGCAGATGGGAGAGCACTATCTGATAGTTGCTCAGCGGCATCCAGTCTCGGGTTACTCCTTCCACCTTATAATAATAGGTCTTGAATGAGTTGCGGTTGGCATTCCGTGGACAGAATTCCAATACGAGGTTGTTCTCGTCGTATTTCAGATTCAGTTCTTTCACATAGCAGAAATCGCCCGTGCAGATGGCATCCTTGCTGTCTGTTTCTTCTGGATTGATGTATTCGCTGTTGATGCGAAGCGAGGTGAAGATGAGGGAAGGCTGATTGTCGTGTGGGTCGTATTGGGCTATCTGCCGCGGGTCGAAGAGCATGTAACCGTCGATGGCTCCGAATACCAGTCGGCCGTCGGAAAGACGCAGGGCGCAACGTTCGTTGTAGTACTGGTTGCGCTGGGTACCGTAGATGTAGCAATGGGTGGAGAAGCGTTGTTTCTTGGCATCCTCCACCTTGAGGCGCACGATACCGTTGGTGGTTCCAAACCAGAGGTTGCCATCCCGGTCTTCCACTACTGAGTTGACCACATAGTGTTCGAGGGCATGGGTGGTGAAGCATTTGCCGGTCTTCGTATCATAGATGTCTGTCTCGGCATTGCTGGCATAGTTGATGATCCAGAGCCATCCCCGGCGGTCGATGCAGAGAGCACGGCAACCAGCTCCGAAGTTGGAGTCGCCGAAGCGCTCGGCAGGAATTCTTTTCTTCTTGCCTGTGCGCATATTGATGCAATGGATGTATTTGGGGGAGGCGGTATAGAGCATGTCACCCTTGCTGATGATCTGCATGAGCCAGAGGTTTTCGTCTTCCACCTGGGCGGTCTGATGGGTGGCGGGGTTTATTTTCCAGAGTCCCAATCCCATCAGACTCACATAGATTTCTCCTGTGGGTGATTCCACCATACTGTAGGGAGAATAGCCTTGGAAATAGGTGCTGCCATCGCTGCAATGGAGTCCGAAACGGTAGAGCCCAGTCCAGGTTCTGCCCTTGGAGTCGGTAAGTAGTCCTACCACCGTGCTTCCCTGGAAACTGTTGGACAGGATATTGTCTATCTGGGCAACAGATCCAGCGGGGGCTGCCTTCAGGTGATAGGCTCCGTTGTCTTCTGTTCCCATCCACAGGGTATGGTCGGCAGTTTCTGTCAGGGCGATGATGTCGTTTTCGGTTTCTTTGCCCAATGGTGACAGGGTATGCGGATGGGTGGTATGAGATGTGTAGGCGGCTACTGCCATTCCCTGTTTGTGGTAGTTGAGCCAGATATTGTTGCTCTCTCTGTCATAATAGGCTCCCAAGATGTGCTTGTTGATGAGTCCTGTAAACTGGGATGGAAGGAGTTGTCTGTGGGTTTCTCCCTGACTGTCGAAGATGAAGACGCCTGTATTGGTGGTTGGAACCAAGAGCTGGTCGTCCTTCAACAGGGTGATGGTATTGATGTCGAACATCTTTATCGGATATTCCTTCCATTTGTGCTGCTGGATGTCGAAGCGGTGGAGTCTCGACGAAGAGGCGAGCCAGATGTTTCCCTTGCTGTCTTCCTGGGCATAAAAGAGCTGGTAGTTGTATGTTTCCGGAAGTGTACAGAGGAATTGCGCCTTGTAGGTCTTTGCATCTACGAGATAGATATTTTTTGTACAAACAATAATGGCTCTTTTCTCCTTTGTTGTCTGGATGGCTGCGATGTTTCCTCCATTCTTGGGGATGGCTATATGGCGATGCTTCCTGGTCTGTGGGTCGAATATGTAGAGATTCTGTTTGGCTCCCAACCAGTAATCGCCCTTGCCATCCACGGACAGTTCGAAATCGTATTTGATGGGAATGCCTGCTTTCTGGAAGTATTGATCTACCTGCCTGATTACCTTGTTGTCCTTGGGCGAGTAGATGGTGTATTTGTTGCTTTGTGCTGTAAGAACCAGTCTGCCGAGCTTATCCTCCTGAATATTGACGATAATACCATTGAGGAATGGCGAACGGATATAGCCGTTAGGGGTTTGGCTGAGCAACTGGGCATACGTCATTATGCCATCGTTGGTGCCCAACCAGAGAATGCCTCTTGAGTCCTTGAAGATACTATGTATGCTGTTTCCCTTCGTGTCGATATAGTCGAACTTCTGCGCCTGGACAGAAAGGAAGCAGGAAAGTATGAGTAAGAGGCCGAGAATTGTACTTTTCCTTTTCATTGTTTTACTTGATTTCAAACTTTCTACCATCATCATTTTATGTATATATATATCATCGTTACATATTCAGACCTTCACGTGCACAAAGTTAGGAAAAAAAAGTGAGAACTCCAAATTCTCTTTTTGGCTGAGGGCGGTGTAAGTAGCTGTTTTGGGCGTAAATAGTACTGTCTGGTGGGGCTGATTTGTAGAAATGTGGGGGTTGTTTTGTGTATCTGCCTGACTTTTAATACTTTATATGTAGAGAGATTCAGATGTTCTTGCTACCTTTGCAGCAGAAAAAGAATAAAAATTAATAGAATAAACCTGAACTTAATGTTTTCATCAGCAATTATTTTGGATTTGACAACTACCTGCGAACAAGTAGTTATTGATGTAGTAAGTAAAAGCTTAAAGAAAGTGTTATAAAATGGTTATATAGATTTAACTTATTATTTTCAAAAAATGAAAAAGTATGTGTTATTTATGCTTCTCGTACTTATCGGTATGGGAGTAAATGCTTCTACTCAAGTTAAATTGCCTTTGGAAAAGAAGACGGCAATTAACGAATCTTGGAGTTATCAGGTGGTGACTGATGCTAAAGACAAGATTCAGAAGGGTGATTTCCTTATTGTTTCATTCGATGCGGCTTCTGCTGGTAATCAGTATGCTATCTGCAATGAATCGGGCGATAAAATTTATATCAAAGGTGCCGATAAGGGTAAGGATTACTACAATTGTGCTGCTGGTCAGAAAGATTTTACGCTGACCGTTGATCAGGACTTGTATGATGCCATTCAGAGTGGTGGCCTTCGATTGGAGTACAACGGCTTGAATAATCTGAAGGTATCTGCCAAGCGAATTAACGAGGATTGGACTTCCTATAAGCCAACGGGCAGTAATGTGACGGAAATCATGAGCACGCCTTTGTATATTAAAGACTGGTATTCTAATGATTCTTATGTCTTGAATACCAATCAGGACTACGTTGGTAAAACCCTCCGTGTGGTTTGTCTGGAGACAGGTGATGATGCTTATGCCTTCTTGAAAAAAGGTGACAGTAACTGGACTACTCTGATGTCTGGTTCTGATAAGTTCAGTATCGCTGGCTGGAAATATTTCGAGATCAAGATCAACGATGAATTGAACAAGTTATTGAGGGGTGATGGTCTCCGTATCGGTGGTAATAATTACTATATTGCTGGTATCTATGTATATGGTGATGGAACTTCTGCTCCTGCTTGGCAGGAAGAGGAAACTGACGTAGTGAATACTTATACCTTTGAAAGTTCTGTAGATGGAACATCTGATTGGGCAAGTGCTAATATTCCAGGTTCATTCTTCGAATTTGTGGGACAGGCAAAAGGTCAGCAGGGTATCGCTGCTGAATCTACTAAGAAACTTGCCAATACCAAAAATAATATTATCAGATTGATTTTGGATGGTGCTGATTCTAACACGCAGGTTTCTGCTAAGGATAATGTAGAAAAGGTTGATGCTGCATATATCAGACAGCGTCATTATAATAAAGTCAATCGTTCTTTCTACTATACGGATTATGCTGATTGCGGAGCTGTCGATCATTTCGATTTCGAGTTGAGCGATGCCATTACGGTATTTGAACTTTATAATATGCCAAAGCTTGGTGCCGCTGGTGTAAAGACTGGTATGCTTTCTACCTTGTTGCTCAATGGTATGAATGTGGGTGTGAATGGTGCCAAGATTACGAAACTTGAAATCCGTAAGTCTATGGTGTCTAAATATGTAACTGGTTATGCTGTTTATACAGGTCATAAGTTGAGCAATCAATATTGGCGTTCTGTAGCTTTGCCTTACAACTTAAGCCGCAAACAGTTGAAGCAGGCTTTCGGCGATGATGTTGTTATTTGTGAGTTGGGTAAGTCTGCCGTAACTAAGAAGGTAACCAAGGAGGACGAAAATAAGGTTACTAATTATAATTATGGTATTTCTTTCAACTTTACCAAGATTTCTGATGAAGAGGGTATCAACGCCAACTATCCTTATATGATTAAGTTGAAGAATGGCGTGAAGGAGAATGATCTCTATCCTATCGAAAATGTAAAGGCAGATGTTCGTGACTATCAGGCATACGAGTTCCGTACGAGTAAGTTTGATCTGAATGCGCTGGATGCTCAAGAGCCAACTGCTGGCGAAGCTCAAGATGAAAAATTAAAGGAAATATACGAGTACGAGCAGAAAATTAAGAGTAGTCTTAACGAAAATGTTCGCATGATATTCAAATCTACCGCTCCTGTATTTGATATTACCAATACCGGCGTGGGTGATGTGGAGATTATCAAGGGTACAAATAACAAAACCAAATTGGATGTTCCTACAAATAATGATGGTGCTACCAATTACTATTTGTACAACAATGTTTTGTACCCAGTAACGGAATTTTCTGTTAATCTAAGTTCTGGTTTGGCATACGTAGTTTTCCCAGCTGCAACACAAAATCTGTTTGAAAACCAGCCTGGTGCAACTCAAGCTGGCGCCAAGATTACTTATTTCTTCGGCGACGAGAATGAAACAACAGGTATTGAGGATATTGATATGGCTCCAGCCTCTGTAAGTAAGGCGCAGCAGAATGTGTATAGTCTCAATGGCCAGTTGGTTCGCCAGGGTCTTTCTGTAGAAGGTCTCGCCAAGGGTATTTATATTGTCAATGGCAAAAAGGTAATTATTAAGTAAGTTTTAAAAAAATCATTGAGATGAAAAAGAAAGAATATATATCGCCAAAAGTTGTAGTGGGAGTAGTTGATTATATGACTATGTTATTAGCTGGCTCTGAGCAATATCACCAACAAACAGGTATAAAGGTTACTGCTGGTGCTAATTCTGATGGTACTGGTTCTTCTGAAACTATTGGAGTTGCAACCACTCAAAAAGAGGGTGTAACTGATATCGACTATTCCAAGCAGCATTCTGCTATGGAGTCTTGGGACTCCTGGGATTAAGGCTCCCACTAACAAGATAAGTATGTGGAAGATATGATTATCAAGTTTATCATGAAGATAAGATAATAAAAATGATATGAAAACCGCCGGCTTTATCTTTTAAAAAGATAGAAGTCGGTGGTTTTATGTTTAAATGCTAATATTTAAATTCTAATTTATGAGAAGATTTCTTTTGATAGCACTCTGCTTGCTAAGTATGAATGTACTTGCCATGACGAAAAAGGTGACGGTTTGGAAGGCATCCGCTTCGGGCTCCTCGGGTAGTGAAATGGTCAAGGGACTGAAGAATGCTGATGGCTCCGATGGCTCCGATGCATTCCAAGGCTCTGATGGTAACTTTTATTTCAATACGGGTGCCAATCCTTCGTGGGGCTGGGACCGCTATATGACGATTGCCTCTGCTGCCTTCGCTAATATCGGCATGCAGGAGGGTGACTTGCTGAACATTTCGCTCAACTACACCGATGGTAACAGTCAAATAGCCCTCAAGCAGGCGGATGCTTCCAAGTTTGATGATTGTACCCCGATTACTTCGAGCAGTCGTGTGAGCAGCGGCAGTTTTTCGCTGACACTCACTTCTTTCATCATTAGTCAGATCAAGGAGAAGGGGCTTGTTATCGGAGGAATCAATCTCAACTGGAACGAGGTTTCCATCTCTCCCGAAGGCTATACGCCTCCCATTACCAAGCTTGATAAGCCTGGCTTCCATACCGATGGCGTTAGACTGCTTGATGCCAACGGCAAGGAGTTTCTGATGCGAGGATATAATTATTCGTATGCTTGGCAGAAAGACTTGTGGAGAGCTGCTTTCTCTACGGCTGCCAAGTATAACTGTAATGCCCTGCGCATCCAGTTGAGCAACGGACAGGCTCAAGGTTTAGGGGGCTGGACCGCTCAGGGTACAGTTAGTCAACTTATCCAGTCGTGCAAGGACAATCATTTCATCGGTGTTTTCAACGTACAGGATACGGGTGGCGGCAATGATGCTTGGAAACTTGAAAAGGCAGCCGATTACTGGATTGGAATCAAGGGTGCAGTCATTGGACAGGAGAAATATTGTATCGTGAATATCGGTAATGAGTGGATGGAAAGTCCTGTACGCTATAGTAATGGCGAGTGGGGCGATTATCAGGAAAATCTCTGGTCTGATACTTATATAGAGGCTGTTCGCCGTATTCGAAGTGCAGGTATCAAGAATACGCTGATGATCGACTGTAATGGTTATGGTCAGTATGCTGACATTATCTGGAAGGAAGGTCAGCGCATCCTTGATGAGGACCAGAAATATTTTGAGGATGGCAAACCTAACATCATCTTCTCCATCCACTTCTATGAGAAAGCCTGCTATTGGGACTATGAAAATGGAACAGGCTCTCGCGTGGCTCATTCCATCGACAAGGCGCTTTCCATCGGTGCTCCAGTCTGCATTGGTGAGTATGCTTACTCCCGTAAGAATGAAGAATGGAAGATGGACTGGGAAACTATTCAGGACTATTCCAAGACCATGAACATCGGTTATCTTGGTTGGTCGTTTACAGGTAATGGGGATTCAGAATCGCAAGGACTGGATATGTTTAATAGTGATGGATCGCAGATGTATAAGAACGGCGAATGTATCATCCTGCATCCTAACGATGGTATTCAGGCAACTTCCGTTATCTGTTCTGTATATGATGGAGGTGCAGAATCTCACATTACTGAAAGATATGTTTCGGGCGGAGAGGCTTCTGCCGACGTGCTGTCTTATCTCAAAGATGCAAAGGGCAATACCCTTGACTATGTGAAGCTCAATATCTCTGAATCTTCATTGGTGCTTAATCAGGAAACGGGACTTACCTTGAAAGGCGATGACCTGAAGAGGGCCGGAGCCTTGGAGGGCAGATTCTTCCGCATCTTCCTGAAGCCGGGAACCACTATTACCAATGGTAAGGAAGATAAACTCTATGGTGCTGCTTTTGCGGCTACTGCCAATATCTCATACGGAAGTCTGAACACAGGCGAACGCTCCTTGTCTGAATGGAAATACATCGACCTGCCTTGCGACGGCAATTCTGCTGATCTCACCATCAAGGGCAACTATTGTACGCTCGAAGGCATCTATCTCATAAAACCGGAATATCTCTACAAGGCGGGACATGCTGAAAGTGAACTGAAGGCGACCTACAACCTTGGCAGCGACCATATATATAATAAAGGTAGTGAATGGGGCACAGAGCTCCATGTGCCTGGCAACTTTTTCAAGGATGTGCAAGAAGGCTGGTCGATGGTGCTCTCTTACAAGGATGCTGATGGACAGATTAGTGTGAAGGACGGAGCACATTGGGATGCAAATTCTGCAGTAGATGGCAACTACTATGTTTGGCTGAAGGGTAATGACAGTTATAATGGTAGGGTAGATTACAGTTCTATCTCGGGTAGCGGTTCTATGTCCATCGCCTTAGGTGATAAGGCTTCCAAGTTTAGTGATTATAAGACTTACAATGGCATCGCTACAGGGATGTTGGCTTCGCTGAAGGCGAATGGCTTGCGCATCAATGGTCACGATTGGACGCTTACTGGCATTGCACTTTATGGTCCGAAGGCGACGGCTGCTGCCAATGGTCTGACGGGTTGCATAGATTTCAAGCGTTATCTCTCTGCCAGTCAATGGAGAGCCATGTCGCTGCCTTACAATCTGGATGAGGAGCAGACAGCAAAGTTGTTCGGAAATGGTGCAAAGATTACAACCCTGACATCGGTAGTCAGCGATGATCAGAAGAAAACGCTGAACATTTCCTTTGGTACTGTCAATCGCATTGAGGCCAACAAACCTTATCTCGTGAAGGTGGCTGCAGACCGTCAGGAATTTGTGCTTGAAGGAGTCTGTCTGGATGTGGATCAGTTCAAATCCACTTCGGTCGATATCAATGGAGTCAGTCTGGTTTCTACTGCGCCAACAGCGGATGGATCAGATAGAACCGAGTTGCCGATGAATGCTTATTATCTCAGCAATAATGTTTTCTATCCGCACACGAATAAAGTAACCATCAAGGCAGGACTTTGCTATATGGTTCTCGGAGCAGAAGCTGCAGCCAAGGGCTATAGTCTGAACTTCCCGGATGAAGACGGCTCTGTGACGGGCATTCAGGAAATTCCAACAGCCAAGGAAAACAAGGCAATGGAAATCTATACCTTACAGGGAGTAAGAGTGCTGCACCCAGGTAAGGGAATCTATATCGTCAATGGTAAGAAAATGGTATTCCAGGAATGAGCAACGTATCCTTTTGTTGTTAATAAGGGTGCGAATTATAGATAAGGCAAAAATAATCAGCAATTTGAAAGCCTGTTTGGATTTTTATTCCTAATTTTGCCAACGGAAATAAGAAAAATAGGTAAGTAGTTAGGTTTATAATTGATTAGGTTTTTTGATAGTTGATGTAGGATAACATCAAGAAGAAGGTTTTCTGCATAGAGTTGCAGAAAGCCTTTTTATTTAATAATGCTTAAAAAGTTGTTCGTTTTATGACTTTCTCTGTTTTTTTTATTACATTTGTATAATTACTAAGTTCTTAATGATTTTTTGGTCAAGTAGTACCTTTTACTAATTACTAAGTTCTTAATGGTCAATATATATAACTAACTGAAAGATGAAACACTTAAACAGGCTTTCTTTACTGATAGGACTGTGGTTGACAGCACTTGTTGCTCATGCGCAGCAAATATTACCTTTCTGCGAACATTTCGAAACAGGTAGCAGAACGATATTCTGCACTTTCCGAGATGCTGATGGTATCTGGTGGAATGGAACTTCGCAGGGACTCTTTACCTCTGCCCAACTGATGGGGCGGGCAAACCGCGTGTATAAGCGCCATCCTGAATTGGAGAATATTATCGTTCAGATACAGCAAGATAATGTAGGACGCCTGTGGCTGATGACCCAGGCTAATAAATACATGATTTATAATCCACGTACCAACGAACTCATCTGCGACGTGGAGAAATATCTTCGGAAAGTGAACATCAGGAATGTGACGTACGACTTCCGTACTCATATAGATGCTGAAGGAAAGGTCTGGATTTATAAAGACAGACAACTCTATGTACACGACTTCCGCAGTCAAACTACCAAGTTTCAGCCCATGCCTGCTTCTACTGGCCGTATCATTGGCATTGCTGACTATGGGCAGCGAAGCGTGGTGCTGACAGAGAAAGCTGCTTATCTTACCTCTTCGGTGATGGGAAAGATACGCCCCGTTTTCCTGACCCGTACCCCTGAAAACTTTCAATATGACTTAGCTTTGTGTGAGATGAACAGCAAGGGCGACCTCTGGGTTTATGCCAATTCCCATCTCTATACTTATTTTGTGCATTCCAAGACTTGGAAACTGCGCAAAGAGATTGTTCTCGATGTGACCTCGCTTTTGCGATTGCCCGATGATCAGTTTTATGTGGCTACTTCCAATACCGGAATCTTTGTCTATGATAGTAAAGGCAATTTGAAAACGCACATCTTCCAGTCGCTTCCGTTGGTCAATGGACTGGTCAATAATCATATTCAGGACCTCTTCTATGACCCTCAGTCTCATGTAATCGCTGTGGCTTACCACAAGCATGATATGAGTCTCTTTCTGGCAGATTCCCATGTGCTCCGTGAACATTACGTACAGTGGAGCGGCAATCATTTTAATGTAGAAGATATCATCAGTTTTGCACCAGCCGATGAGCAGTCGGTATGGGTGGGAACAGAAGATAACGGTGCATATCGCATCATGATAGATGGTTCTGATAAAATCATAGAAAACCGTTTCCCGAAGACTGCTGTTACTGCGCTGATGAAGGATAAGCAGGGCAAACTTTGGACAGGAATCTATCATGGTGGACTGTATTGTAGCGACGGGAAGAAGTTCTTCCCTGGTGAGTCGCCTTATCGCATCATTGAGTTTTCGCCTCGCAGGCTCATTGTGCTGCTCAACGGCAAGGGACTTTTTGCCTTGGATCCGCAGACCGGACAGACTACCCAGATTCCTACGGAGAATCCATGGGTGATGGATCTGGCACCGAGTGGCAACGAACTCTATGCTGCCACCCCGAAGTTCCTGTATCAGATCAACAAGCAGACCCTCAAGTGTAGCACTATTCCTGCTTCTGCCTTCAAGCATTCCAACTTTAGCAATGGCAATAAAACCATCTTGGCTGACAGACGTGGATGGGTCTGGCTGGTCAACTATAAAGGTCATTCTCCAGTAGATATCTACGATACGAAGACAGGGCGCACCTTCCAGTGTCGCCAGCTTCAGAACTATGATATCAGTTCATTGCAGGAGGATGGGCACGGACATATCTGGTGCGCCACCGACCAAGGAATGGTTATCGTAAGGGTGAATAAGAACAAGGATGAGAAGACGCAGGCAGAAGAACCTTATGTGTTCGACCTTTACTGCTTTGGCAAGAAATCTACTTCCGAGTTCAATTTGCGTGCCATGATGAATGTGGATGAGTATCGGCTGATGGTGGGAACGACGTTGGGATTCCGCTTGGTGGATGTCAACCAGTTGGAGAAATCCATGGCTTCCAGTCAGAAATCCCGCCAGATGATTATTTCTTCTCTCCGTGTCAACGACAACTATGTTTCGCCAGACATGGAGATGAATGGGCGTGTGCTCTTTTCTTCAGACTTACCTTATCTGAAAGACCTGCACCTGAAGCATTATGAAAACAACATCATGATAGAGTGCCATCCTAAGGGACTGGATGTGAATGATCTCAGCTCCTCTTATTATAAGTTGGAAGGTCTGAACAAGGAGTGGCTTCCTATGGACAACAATATTATCACGCTCTCCAATCTTCCATCTGGAAAATACAAACTGCTGCTGAAGGAACAGGACATCAATCACCAGGAATATCAGGAATATGTACTCTTGAGTATAGAGGTGGAACCTTCGTTCTGGAATTCGGTATGGGGATATCTGATCTATATCATCATTTTAGGGGGCTTGGGCTACTTCGGTTATCGCTATTATCGCCGCCGTCAGGAATTCAGAGAGAAGGTGCGGGAGATTAATGCAAAGGCTGAGTATGAAAAAGAAGTGAACGACATGAAGTTGCAGTTCTTTACCAATATCAGTCATGACCTCCGTACTCCGCTTACGCTGATTATCACTCCTGTGGAAAACCTGATGAATACGGTGAAGGATGCAGATATGCAGCAGACGCTCAATATTATCTATCGCAATGCCCGGAATCTCTTCGGACTGGTCAATCAGATTCTCGATTTCCGCAAGCTGGAACGTTCTTCTGCCCAATTGACCCTTTCCTATGGCGACGTGGTGGCTTTTATACGTGAGATGATGTTTGGGTTCCAGCTGATGGCAAAGGAACAGAATCTTACCATGAAGTTTGAATCTGACGTAGATAAACTCGAATTGGCCTTTGACAAGGATAAGTTGGGCAAGGTGGTCAACAATCTCTTGTCGAATGCCATCAAATATACTCCTTCGGGAGAAAAAGTTGGAATCAGAATTTCCCGTAAGGAAAATCAGCTCTGTATAGAGGTCTGGGATACAGGAATTGGTATTCCTACAGAAGAGAAACCGCACATCTTTGAGCGATTTTATGCTTCTGTAAAAGAGGGAGGTAAGTTCGCAAGCACTGGTCTTGGCTTGAATATCGTGAAAGAGTTCGCTGAATTGTGGGGTGGTAAGGTGGAATTGGAAGACAACCAGCCGAAGGGTGCTCGCTTTGAGGTTTATCTCCCGATTTCACACCAGGTAGAACCGGAACTACAGGGAAATCTAAAAGAGCGAGATGGGCAGGAAGAGCAGGGAAGTCTGGAACATCAGGAAAAACTGTTGCAGCAGCATCCAGCTGCGGCAGAATTCCAACCTTGCGCCCTGCCTTTAGAGAAGCGGGACGCAACCATCTTATTGGTAGAAGATAATGCCGACTTGCTCAGCTATATGTCTCATGTCCTGTCTTGCGAATACAAGGTGTGTCAGGCTACTGATGGCAACCAGGCTTTGCAGGTGCTGAAAGGTTCTGAGGTGGATCTGATTATCAGTGATGTGATGATGGAAGGCATGGATGGCTATGAACTCTGCAGAACGTTGAAGGCTGACATCAATACTTCACATATTCCTATCATTCTCCTGACCGCCAAGGCGATGAGCCAGGATGAAATCAAGGGATTGGAACTCGGAGCGAGTGATTATATCACCAAGCCATTCAACTTTGATATTCTCCGGCTTCGCATCCGCACATTGCTTGATAGTATCCAGCAGGCGCATGACCGGATTGCGCATGATGAGGAAATCAAACCTTCTGAGGTAACGGTCACAACGCTGGACGAACAATTGTTGGCAGATGTCATCCGAATCATAGAGGAAAACATGGGAGATGCGAAGTTTAATGTAGATGATTTGAGCGTGAAACTCTGTATGCATCGCACCAATCTCTATAAGAAGTTGCAGTTTATCACAGGCAAGACGCCGTCGCAGTTCATCCGCATGATGCGACTGAAGCGTGGCAAGCAGTTGCTGAGCCGTGGCAATGTACTGATTTCGCAGGTTGCCTACGAGGTTGGCTTCAATGATCCTAAGAAGTTTGCCCGATATTTCAAGGAGGAATTCGGAATCTATCCAAGTGAATACGCCAAGAAGATGGAACAGAAAAACAAGGAAGCTCTGGATCTTCTCAATGGTAATGAAAAGGATTTGGATTATCCTAAATGACAAAAAACGGATTCGGATAGCAATGAATCCGACATAACGGAAAACGGAATAGACTAAATGTAGTGGGGAAAGGTGCGATTTTACCTTTTTTGGATTGAGGTGAAGGGTGGTGAAGGGTGAAGGGCTTTTCTCATTTCGCTTTTCAAATTTCCTTTTTTTTGTAGCAATTTCCGCTATGTCGGTATAAACATTTGGGGATTCTTCTGGTATTTGGCCAAAAAGATTTGGGGATTCTTCTGGTATTTGGTCAAAAAGATTTGGGGATTCTTCTGTTTTTTAACCAAAAAGATTTGGGGATTTAGGATAAATATCGTAAATTTGCACCCATCAAACAGAATAGATTATGGGAAAAGTTTTTAAGCGCAAACTATATGATAAAATGCTTAATTGGAAGCAGACCAGAGACGGTTCTACAGCACTTCTCATCAAGGGAGCACGTCGTGTAGGAAAATCCACAATAGCTGTGGAATTTGCAAAAAACGAGTACAAAAGCTATATACTCGTCGACTTTGCTGATGCACCAACAGCTTTGTGGGAAGCTATTGACAACATCTCTGACCGCAATCATTTTTTCATGCAACTTCAATTTATATATGGTGTAAGATTATACGAGCGAAAGTCCGTAATCATTTTTGATGAGGTTCAGAAGTGTCCCAAGGTTCGTGAGGCCATTAAATATTTGGTTAAAGATCGCAGATATGACTATATTGAGACGGGGTCATTGCTTTCTATCCGGAAGAACACCAAGGACATCGTGATACCAAGTGAGGAAACAAGACTTACGATGTTTCCTATGGACTATGAGGAGTTTCGTTGGGCCTTGGATGATAATGTTACAATTGATATGCTTAGAGAATGTTTCAACAGCAAACGTTCTTTAGGTGATGCAACCATGAGGAAGCTTCTTCGTGACTTTAGGCTATATATGTTAGTTGGGGGCATGCCACAAGCAGTCAATACATATTTGGAAACAAATAACTTGACAGAGGTTGATAGCAAGAAGAGGGAAATCCTGGATATATATATAGATGATTTTTTGAAGATAGACCCATCAGGTAAGATATCCAAGATGTTTAGCGCAATACCCGCCCAGCTTAGTAAAAATGCCAGCCGATACCAACAAACCAGCATCTTAGGAAAAAATGAATCCTCGGAAACAATCGCCGAGTTTTTGCGCGACATGGAAGATAGCCTTACCGTGAATTTCGCTCACCACTCAGACAATCCAAGTGTAGGACTTCCTGCACATACGGACTACGACCAGTACAAGATGTTTATGGGAGATACTGGACTTTTTGTCACGCTGGCCTTTTGGGATAAAGATGTAACCGAGAATATCATTTATCAGAAGCTTCTTAGTGACAAGTTATCGGCAGACTTGGGATACGTATATGAAAATGTTGTAGCCCAATTACTTGTGGCAACAGGCAACAGGCTTTTCTACCATACATGGCGTTCCAAGACGTCAAACCACAATTACGAGGTTGATTTCTTACTATCACGTGGAAGCAAGCTGTGGCCGCTTGAGGTGAAATCTTCTGGCTATCAAACACACAAGTCGTTGGATGAATTTTGCAAAAAATATTCGGAGTATATAAGTAACAGGTACTTAATATATACCAAGGATCTTAAAAAGGATAAAGAAACAATACTTCTACCTGTTTTCATGACCATGTTCTTGTAAAAAGTAAGCGGCTCCGCATTTATAAGAGGGTGTACCAAAACAAAATCGTTTGATACACCCTCTTTTTAGGTTGAGCCTGAAATCAGGCTTATGTTTTCAAATAGCAGTATTCTGCCTTAATCCCAGCTGTCATTCCAGCTGCCGTTCCAGCCGTTATGTTCTTTTGAACCTGTTATTTCATCTGGAAGTTCTCCATCTTTTCCTTCTTCCTTGATGCCCGGTGGTGTAGAACCATTTTGCTCAGGCTGCCAATACTTACCATTACCAGAACCGGCGAGGAAACTATCCTGCAGATCGCAGACTGTAATCTTGATAGCTGGGGCTATATATTCTTTCTTATTCATAATGTCTAATTTTCTTTGGATTCTTTTAAAACTCATTGTTTCTAAAATCACTTTTATTTCACAACCACCTTCTTGCCATTCACGATGTAGATGCCTGGCTGAACGCCGAGCATATTATCTACTCGCTGACCATTCAGGTTATACACCTTGGTGCTGCCAGAGGTGTTGCCCATTGAAGGCATCTCGATACCGGTTGTCTCACCATTGCCGAAACCGAAGGTAAGGAGCTTTGCATTTCCTGTAGCAGAACCACTCCAAGTTGGAGCGAGCCAGCAACGGTAGCCCTTCATCCAATGGTTGTTCTTGGTGAGGTAGTAGAGGCCACCATTGTTCCAGATGTAATTGCTTGCCTCAAGATTCTGGTGATTATCATAACTACCGATAAACTTCAAGTCAGTCATTCCCCACTTTGTAGTGATTGCCTGTTCTACAGGGAAATCCTGCTTAATAGGATTGGTAGCCTTGTCATCTTCGTATGTGAAGGTAACGCCACCTGGAGCGAGCGAATTATCTACTTTGTAAATTTCACCGCTGATAGTTCCTGCATCAATGGTAGTGATGTTTTGTGTTGTAGCTTTCTTTCCTATATATATAATATAAGGTGTATTGGCTGCGAGATATGCGCTATTGGCATTATCCTTATCTTCCTCTACCAGACTGAATCCGATAACTAAGTTGCCGTTTGAATCATATACTTTGTTTGCCTTAGCTAACTTAGCATCTGAACCAAATGCTTCATCAAACTGCGCTTTGGTCAAGTTCACTGGCATGATGAGAGAGTTCCATTTACCTTCCACGAAAGAACGCAGGAAATACATCGTCAGATTTTTCTTGTATTTCTTCTGGTTCTTCTCGCTGAGATGTACGGTCTCCTGGAAAACGAGGTCCTGCTTGCAGTCTTCTGCTGGCTCATCCACGTCAGGTGTTCCGTCTCCATCCTTGTCGTTACGCAAATAAAGTCCATAGACTGCCAGTGCATCGAGAGCACTTACGCCATTACCTTGCGTTATTGCTACTTCATCGTAGTCCGACTTTGGATTGATAAAGATGTAGCCCTTATTGCCCAAGGTAATGACATTGGCTCCGAGCACGCTCCAATCGCTGAATGTTTCTACAGGATCTTTCACTCCTTTCTTGTAAGTATTCACTACGAGAGCACTACCTACTTTTACTCCTACGCCAATGACGTCTTTGTTCACAACAACTACGAGCTGCTTATTGCGCGTTGCGGTAACACCTAATTTTATGGCGAGAACCGAACCTCCTACAGCATTTGCTCCTACTGGGAAGATCGTCTTATTGTCTGTGTCACTATCAATACAGTTGGTAATGTCTTTCAGACCATTGCCCAAATTTGCCACAGCGATAGACTGAGTTCTTTCTTGGTTGATAGTGGCATTGGTATTATCGAACGATATGGCTTCAGCATGCTCCAATGGGTCGTCGAGAATCGCATCTGCATCGGCAGTATAAGCATAGTAGATGTTCATCACGCTGAGGTCTGCACCTAACACACCTGAAGTATAGAGGCGGATCTCATCGAATACTGTACTTGCAGGCACCTTGATAGAAAATCTAACCTTATGTGTATCCTGACTGCCAATCAGATTGGCTGCGATGGCAGATGAAGTAATACCGCCTTTTACTTCTTGATCTTCGTTGTAAAGTCTGACGTTAAACATATTGAGTACGTTTGCATTCAGGGCAGTTTTGGTTGTTACTACGAAACCAACCTGGCGTTCGCCGCTTTGGCGAGCATTTGTTTCATCAGAGATTTTACCATTCTTTTTCTTAACGCCACAAATATAAGCATCTCCGATAGTAACACCTCCGAAAAAAGAGGCATAACTGTTGAGCTTAGACGAAATGATGTTGGATGAGTTCTGGACGAAAGACAGAAGGTTGATACCTGCGCTTGTGCCTCCGCCCAGTTCATATGCAGGATTTGCAGGATCGGTATTATAGAGCACAGTTTCCTTCTTCTTATCTTCAGGCTTTTGCTCGGTAGAGCCACCATAGTTGATTGTAATGGTCTGTGAACATTTGTCCTCGCATGCAAGGTTCGTCAGTTTCATTTTTACAGTCACTTTCTCGCCTGTACCATTCTTGTAGCTATCTGTTTCGCTGAAGTCGAGCGTGTTGTCGGTTGAGTTGAATGAAACTCCGGCTGGTAAAGGTTCTGCTTCTTCCCATTTTACATTAGGGAAACTATCCCTATCCCATTTGAGCTGATAATGAGAGTCGCAGTTGCAGAGGTCGAGACTGGCAGTAGGACTCATTTCGCAACGATGACCTGCCGTGATTGGCTTTGGAACGATGAAAGCGTATTTGGCTGAATATTCACTTATAAGTGAAACACCAGCTATAGTCAATTTAACACCCGAGAAATCACATGGAGCTATGACTGATATTTTTTTATCTTCAGCTCCCAAAGAAACATCTAATACGCTTGTCTCTGGAATCGTTGTTTTTATATCATTGCCATTTTTGTCGAGGAAAGAAATAACAGGAGTTATAGCTACACCTACAACTTTAAAACTTTTATATACGAATCCAGCTTCTGTACCCTTAGGAAATGTTTCGCCTGTTTCATTTGCGTTTTTTGCAATGACTTGTGTAGATACAGATGAACCAAAATTTATACCAAAAGATAATACAGCTTTATTTGTAAGATCATCATCTATGAGTTCCTTATTTCCATCTAATGTGATATTAGAATCGTATTCCTTGATTTTTGAATTTGTCAGGGAATATACACCATCTCCCACGAAGGCATAGTATATTTTAAAACTATTGATAGCCTGTACTTCGAGTCCTATTTTATTAACAAGAGCTATCTCATCATAGTCTTCTGTTGGCTGTGTCTTAGCAATGATATCTACTGAATTCTTAAAGTCTATATTGAGAATGGACAAATCGAGTACAGAAAAAGCAAGCTGGTCAATTTCTGATTTTCCAACAACTTCCCCATCTTTATAGAACCAAATTTGATAGTTCTTTTGTAATGCGTCAAGTTTAAGCAAATTACTATTGCCCGAAATCTTAAAACCAGCCTTTGTGTCTTTGTCGATGTAGTGCTTCATGTCTTTCACGGCTACAATTGGTGAACCGGCAATGAGAGTTACATTTGCAAGACTTGGGATTGCGTAATAGTTGGTAAGATTCTCGTCACACAAGTAAGAGAGATTCTTGGAACCTGAACCCACGGCAATACCATCAGCCAGGCGGCTTACCATACAGTTATGGCCTACGAGTGCCATACGTGATTTCAACGGGGTGCGATTTGGTGTTGCACCCTCTTGCCCCTTGTCGTAGTAGGTATTTGCCTGACCTACTGCCTTCAAAGGAAGCAACATAAAGATAACGGCTACCAGCACGGCAGCTTTAAAAATTTTGATTTTCATAAGACAAATAAATGTGTTAAACTGAATATCTAAATTATATTGGAATTACTTAGAGTGTACTAAAATTTTTACTTATAACAGAATAGAACGTTTAAAACGTTTGAATGCCGTACTATCCCTGCCTCTGCCTTATGACAGAAGTTAAAAAGGACATTATATTTAATAAACTAACCTCCGGAAAACGGATTTTGATAGATTTAGGGCAGATTAAAATCTTGGTATTTAAGATTCAGGGAGTTTAATTGTTGAAGAACAAAATTGCCCCCCCACAATTGTACATCTCTATCAAGAGATAGTTACTATTTTTTCTCATCATTTTCATGATCTAATGTTTTATAATAGTTGAACAATTTTACTTGTACTAATGTATTATTAATAGCTGAAACGGATATTATCCTATCTTCTTTTACTTAAGTATTGAGTTATTTTCCTCTTTTTCTTCTTTTTAGAAGATGTTTTTATCCTTGAATCATGCAATCTTTTTTATACAACTCTTATTATAAGAGTTTAACTGTTGTAATTTCGGGTGCAAAATTACGTCCTTTTGGGGAATAAATATGTATCAAAACGGTTAAGATTTGCAAATAGAATGATTTTCGTAGAACTTTTATGACAGAAAAACGTGGTAACGTATGGATTTGCTAATTTGAGATAGCAAATCGTGGAGTATTTGGAGATTCTCTTTCACAAGAAAGCGAGCTATGCATATCAATATTGCAAAGGTAATATTTTCTGTTCAAAACACGGCCTTTTCTCTTTGTTTTTTTCTATTTTTTGAATATCCTATAAGAGCGTGGGGAGCCGATTTGTTTCTACTTAGGTGTCGTTTTGTTGAAACGCCCTATTTATGGGAGATTTTGCTTGGTGGATAGCGGATAAATGCTTACCTTTGCATCAGTAAGTAAAACTTTTATTAGACTACAACCACGAAATTACTAATATGCTTTACCTGAAAAAGGTAAGGTAAATATAACAGAGTTTATATAACGGAAAAGCAGGAGTCTCCGGGAGGAGGTTCCTGCTTTATGGTTGTTATTGAAAAAGTATTGTTGTAAAGCCTAAGATTAAGAGTAGCGGATAATCTGACCTGGAGTCAGCTTCTTATCCTTCTTGTAACCGTTGAGGCGGCAAATCTGATCTACTGTTACACCACGCTTCTCAGCGATGGAATTCAGAGTCTCACCATACTTAACCTTGTGGTAAAGCTTCTCGCCACCAGCATTGGCATTGTATCTGCCCACTTCGCCACCATTAACCTGCTCACGGGTGTAACCACCATTACCAATCTTGCCACGGGCTGCATTGGCATCTGCAGACTCACGCTCGTAAGAGTCGCGACGGAAATCATAGAAATCACCAGTAACGTCCTGATTACGGAAGTCGAACATCAACGCTGGGTTGAGGGCTACACCGCAAAGACGGGTCTCAAAGTGGAGGTGAGAACCGGTACTACGACCTGTATTACCTCCCAAACCAATCACATCGCCTGCTCTTACCTCCTCGTTCTCAGAAACAAGCTGCTTAGACAGGTGACCATAGATAGTCTCCAAACCATTGTTGTGACGGATTACGATGTACTTACCATAACCACCACCTTCATATCTTACGATGCGAACTTTGCCTGAGAAGGCAGCGCGGATTGTGTCGCCAATATAAACCTTGATGTCCATACCTTTATGTTGGCGGCCAAAGCTTGCACGGTAACCGAAGTTACTTGTGACAACGCGACTTGGAGTTGGCATGCAGAAATTGCGGAGGTCGATGCGGTAGTGCTCAGGAAGTGCGGTCTGGCGGTGAGCATACTTGTTGGAGAAATCCTGATACAACTCTGCTGAAGGATTCTCTCTGTCTTCCATCATTCGATAATGAGATACTGCTAATGTGTCTATCGACTTCATGCGATGGTCAACAGGTGCCTGACGGGCAAGCAAGTCCTGACCAAATGACGGCACGGTTGTTAACGCCAACAATGCCACTACGGAAATCTTCTTTATTTTCTTTTTTAAACTCATACTTTTTATTAATATTCTTTTTTAGGTTCGTCACCATTGAAATGAAATCATAAATGAAATTCCACTACAAAACACCTAAGTAAAAACCCCTTATGTGCGTGACTTTGTTAAATAGACTTTGCAAATATATGAAAAATATTTCAGTTTACCAAGGCCATTAACACGAAAAAGGGGATATTTAACGCGAAAAGTAGATGTTTAACTTTTGTTAAGAAGAAGTGCTTTTTGATTTAAATCAATTTTGCAGTCTCTTGTTTTGTAATTTTATGCAAGTTACTTACGAAAGTATTTACGTTTCCACATGAAGCCTGTTTCATTCCTTTATGAAGCCTTTTTCATTCCCTCATGAAGCCTGTTTCATTCCTTTATGAAGCCTATTTCGTTTTTTCACGATAAATTCTGTGCTTTTTCTTTCAGCATTCGCAGCAGGGTGACGGCTGGAGAGTGACCCATAAAGATAATCCGTTTGACTTCCGGACTTGTAAAGCGGAGGCATTTCTGATAAGCCTGATACAGTTCGCCGAGATTGATGGTAAACTCCTTGCTGGAACTTTCCCGGATGCCTATCAGCATCTTGGCTGTGAGGTGGATACGGATGTATCGGATGCCTGTGGCTGTCTCTATCTCAGTGATGCCTTCCAGAAGTTCTCTCATCTGTTCTGGCGTAAGGGGCGGTCTGTCTTCCGTCACCATGGAGCGCTTTCTTCCTCTGCGGCGAGGGGCATCTGTGGACTCTGTGCCTTCTGATGTCTGTGCGTCCGTTTCCTGCTTTCCGATTTCTTCTGCATCAAAAAGAAAGCCTTCTTCTATATTGCCTTTCTCCTTCATCTCTTGATTCCTTTTTATCTCTGATTTCTCAGTTATTCTTTTTTTATCCCCGGTCATGGTTTCCCTAACTGATTGCAGCCCAATTGATATGGGTCTTCTTCATTTCTTTCAGTCGGTTCCAGAGTAGGGCATTTTGAGGCAGATTGCAATGTGGGTCGGCATCGATGATGGTCTGTGCTTCTGTGCGTGCCAACTGTACAATCTGTCCGTCTCTTGCAATATTAGCTATCTTCAGGTCGAAAGCCATTCCGCTCTGTTGGGTTCCTTCCAGATCGCCCGGTCCTCTGAACTTGAGATCGGCTTCTGCGATGCGGAATCCATCGTTTGTATCACACATGATATCAATGCGTTTGCGGGTTTCCTCCGACAACTTATAGTTGGTGACGAGGATGCAGTAACTCTGGTCGCAACCTCGTCCCACTCTGCCTCTGAGCTGGTGGAGCTGGGCAAGTCCGAAGCGCTGTGCGTCGAGGATAACCATCACGGAGGCATTGGGCACATTCACACCCACTTCTATCACGGTGGTGGCTACCAGTATCTGGGTCTCGCCCTTCACGAAATGCTCCATCTCTTCCTCCTTCTCTGCCGGTTTCATCTGTCCGTGTACCTTGCTGAGGCGGAATTCCGGGAAGGCTTCCTTCAACGTTTCAAATCCTTCCTCCAGGTTCTTGAGGTCGCTTTTCTCGCTCTCCTTGATCAGCGGGAAGACGATATAAACCTGTCTGCCCATATTGATCTGACGGCGGATGCTCTGGTAGAGGCTGGTCAACTGGTTGTCAAACTTATGCAGGGTCTGGATGGGTTTTCTACCTGGCGGAAGTTCGTCTATCACGCTCACGTCGAGGTCGCCATAGATGGTCATCGCCAAGGTTCTCGGAATAGGGGTGGCGGTCATCACCAATACATGAGGCGGATTCTCGCTCTTAGCCCATAGACGGGCACGTTGGGCTACTCCGAAGCGATGCTGCTCGTCGATGACTGCTACGCCGAGGTGGGCGAACATCACGGGGTCTTCGAGGATGGCATGTGTGCCCACCAATATCTGGACATCTCCACGTATCAGAGCGTCGAGCACTTCCTTGCGCTTCTTTCCCTTCACCATACCTGTGAGCAGTTCCACCCGGATGTCCATCCCCTTGAGAAATTCACGGATGGTCTGCAGATGCTGTTCGGCAAGGATTTCGGTAGGAGCCATCAGACAGGCTTGATAACCGTTGTCGAGGGCGATGAGCATGGTCATCAGCGCCACGAGGGTTTTACCGGAACCCACATCGCCCTGCAGCAATCGGTTCATCTGTCGGCCGCTGCACATATCGGCACGGATTTCGTGCATCACCCGTTTCTGTGCCCCCGTGAGTTCGAAAGGAAGATGGTGGGCATAGAAATCATGGAAGATGTCGCCGATACGATTGAAGATGTAGCCACGGTATTTGCGTCGCTGGTCGCTCGCGTACCTTAATATATTAAGTTGCACATAGAAGAGTTCCTCAAACTTGAGTCGCACCTGTGCTTTCTGCATCTCCTGATGGGTATGCGGATAGTGGATGAAACGGAAGGCTTCATCGCGGGAAATCAGATGCAGGCGGGAGGTGATGGAGTCGGGCAATGTCTCGGGCAACTGAGGAAGCAGTCCTACCAAGGTCTTGGTAAGCTTCTCAATGGTGCGGGAGGAGAATCCGTACTTCTTCATCTTCTCGGTGGTATTATAGAAAGGTTGCATTCCCATTTCTGAAATCTGCAGGTTGCTGGCATCATCCATGTCGGGATGGGCAAACTGATAGCGGCCGCCAAAGAGGGCAGGTTTGCCGAAGACGATGTATTCGGTGCCTACATGATAGGTCTTGAGAATGTACTGGGAACTGCGGAACCAGACTAAATCGACCACGCCGAAGCCATCGGAGAAATGGGCAACAAGGCGCTTGTTGCGTTTGCCAGTATCAAACTCCTCATAACTCAGTATTCGGCCTTTGATCTGGACATAAGGCATGTCGGGGGTGAGTTCGCTGATGTGGAAAATCCTCGAACGATCTACATATTTATAAGGGTAGTATTCCAGCAAGTCACCATAGGAGTTGATACCGAGCTCCTTGCTCAGTATCTCTTTCTTTTTGGGTCCTACGCCGGGCAGGAACATGATGTCTTGGTCTAAAATACTACTCATATAACAATGCTTCAGCTATTTTGATGTCGAATGGGGTGGTAATCTTGATGTTCTCGCGATTTCCGTCCACCATCGCTACCTGACAGCCGAGACTTTCTACCACGGATGCGTCGTCGGTAAACTGCTCCTTGTAACCCTGGTTGAAAGCCTGTTTTGCCAGACTGATGTCGAAGGTCTGTGGAGTCTGCACGATGCGATAATCATCACGGAGCACATTCTTGCCACCGCCACGCTTGTCAATATATCTCAGGGTTTCATTCACCGCATAGACCGGGATGGCAGCATATTCCTCGCGTGCCGTCTCGTAGCATTCGCTGATGACGTCGGTAGAAACGAATGGGCGCACACCATCATGGATTCCCACCACGCCGTCCTCTCCATCGGGGATGAGGGCAAGTCCGTTTTTGGAAGACTGGAAACGGGTGTCGCCACCATTGGCAATCTGGTGTTTGATATCGAAATGATGCTCCTCGCAGAGCTGGTGCCAGTATTCCTGCTGGCTCTCCGGCAATACCAAGATGATATTCAGATGCTCATCGTATTCATGAAAGCGCTCGATGGTGCGCATCAGGATAGGCTTGCCAGCTACAGGCAAGAACTGCTTGGGAATCTCACTTCCCATGCGGAGGCCTTTGCCCCCGGCTACTATAATTACGTAATCCATTTTTTTTCTTTTTACTTGCTCTTCATGAGATGATCATACATCATTCCGTCCTGCAGGGCAGCCACGGTTTCCTTGCTCACGAAATAACTCAATATCTGGTAGGCATAAGGGAGGGTGGCTGCAGGACCTTCACCTGTAATCACATTGCCATCTTCCTGGAAGAGGGTGCCTGTATATTCTGTGCTGGCATCGAAATACTGTTCGAAACCAGGATAGCAGGTTGCCTTCTTGCCGTCGAGGATGCCTGTGCTCGCCAATACCATAGGCGCTGCGCAGATGGCACCCACACGTTTGCCTGCCTTGTGCTGGGCGATGAGTGCCTGGCGTACTCCCTCATGCTCATTGAGGTTGGTACTGCCCGGCATTCCGCCAGGAATCATCAGCATATCGGCATCTTCAAAACTCTCCACGTCCTCGAAACGGAGGTCGGCCTTGATGGTAACTCCGTGGGAAGTTTCCACAAATTCACTACCGGTAACGCTGACCGTCTTGATATCTACGCCCCCTCTGCGGAGGATGTCAACAGGAGCCAAACCTTCGATTTCCTCGAAGCCATTGGCAAGAAATTCATATACCTTTGCCATAATTTTATCTTTTTTGTTGAATAATTCGATTTATATTATTACCTTTGCAAAAGTAACAATAATAATTGAAATGACAAAACAAATGGCAGAACAACATTTGAAATTTGCAATATTTGGCAATGAATACCAGGCTAAGAAGTCGGCTTCCATCGAAACTATCCTGGCTTTTCTGGAAAAGAAGAAGGCTGAGATCTATGTGGAAAATGCTTATTATGACTTCCTTGTGCGCGACCTCCATCTGGATGTGAAGGTGGCGGGTGTCTTCGAGGATTACAACTTCGATGTGGATTACGTCATCTCTATGGGCGGTGACGGAACCTTCCTCAAGGCTGCCAGCAAGGTGGGGGCGAAGGGGACTCCTATCATCGGTATCAACATGGGCCGTTTGGGATTCCTGGCTGATGTGTTGCCAAGCGAGATAGAGACCGCATTGGAAAGCCTCTATGCCGGGGAATGCCAGATAGAGGAACATGCGGTCATCCAGGTAGAGGCGAGGGGCGGCATATTGGCTGGCAATCCTTTTGCCCTCAATGATATTGCCGTTTTGAAGCGCGATGATGCTTCCATGATTTCCATCCGTACTCATGTGGATGGGGAATTCTTGGTTACCTATCAGGCGGATGGTCTGATCGTTACCACGCCTACGGGTTCTACTGCCTATAATCTCTCCAATGGCGGACCTATCATCATCCCGCAGAGTGGAAGTCTCTGCCTCACTCCTGTTGCTCCGCACAGTCTCAATATCCGTCCTATTGTCATCAATGATACGGCTGAAATCCAACTGGACATCGAGAGTCGCAGTCATAATTATCTCGTGGCTATCGATGGTAGAAGTGAGCGCATGACGGAGGAAACCAGTCTCGTTATCCGCAAGGCTACGCATTCTATCAAAATCGTGAAGCAGCGCAACCAGCGTTATTTCTCTACGCTGAGAGAGAAACTGATGTGGGGCGCTGACCAGAGGGAGAGATGATTTTAAGTGAAGAGGGAAGAGTGAAGAATGAAGAGTGAAGAATTCAAATGCTTAGATGGATGAAGATATTCAAGGTTCCAAAGTTTAAGTATGATGCCAAGACCTTGCTGATTTGGCTTTGGCAGGCATGGCGGGGCAACCAGTTGCAGGCTGTCCTCAATGCTTCCGTGGGTTTGCTCTCGGTAGGAGTGAGCCTGGCGCAGGTATGGGCGGTGAAGCGTGCCATAGATGTTGCTTCTCATGTGGTGGAAGGCGATATCTATTGGGCTGTTGCCCTCATGGGCTTCCTGATCCTTGCCGACTTCGCCCTGAATGTTTCTTCCATCTGGATCCGTAATCTCTTAGGCATCAAGGCACAAAACCGTATGCAGCAGCGCATGCTCGACCGTATCCTCCGTTCTGAATGGCACGGTAGGGAAAAGATGCATTCGGGAGATGTGCTCAACCGACTGGAGACGGACGTGAGCAATGTGGTGAATTTCCTGACGGAGACCATCCCGAATACGCTGAGTGTATTAGCGATGTTTCTCGGTGCCTTCTTCTATCTTTTCTCGATGGACAAGGTGCTCTCTATCGTCATCGTCATCATGATTCCGATTTTCTTGGCTTTCTCCAAAATCTATGTGGGAAAGATGCGCCAACTGACCCGCCAGGTGCGTGATTCAGACAGTAAGGTGCAGAGTGTGCTGCAGGAGACCATCCAGCATCGTATGCTTATCAAGACCTTGGAGAAGGATGATGCGATGGTGGATAAACTTGAGAATACACAGAAGGAATTGCGTGGACACGTGGTGAAGCGTACGATGTTTAGCGTGTTCAGTAATCTGATAGTCAACTTCGGTTTTGCCTTAGGTTATCTCGTGGCTTTCCTTTGGGCGGCCATTCGCATGAGTGCCGGCAGTCTGAGCTTTGGTGGAATGACGGCTTTCCTGCAGTTGGTCAACAAGATACAGGTTCCAGCAAGAAACCTTACCAAGTTGGTTCCAGCCTTCGTAAGTGTCTTTACGGCAGCAGAGCGACTGATGGAACTGGAGGAAAATCCACTGGAGGAACAGGGTGCGCCAATCCAGATACCTTCGCCTTGCGGCATCCGATTGCAGGATGTCTGCTACAGTTATAAGTTGGCTGAGGCTTCTCCAGAGGAAAAAATCTTGTATCAGAACCAGCCATTGGACAAGACGAATATCATCAATCATCTGAGCTTTGATTTCCGTCCGGGCAGCTGTACGGCTATTTTGGGAGAAACGGGTGCAGGAAAAACTACGCTTATCCGTCTGCTTTTGGCCTTGCTCCGTCCTCAGCATGGAAAAGTTGAGATTTATCATTCGTCGAAAAAGAAGGGTGAACTGTCGCCTCGCCACCGTTGCAACTTCGTATATGTTCCACAGGGTAATACCCTGATGAGCGGAACCATCCGTGATAATCTGAGATTAGGCAAGTTGGATGCTACTGATGAGGAGATGCAGGCAGCCTTGCATACGAGTTGTGCCGACTTTGTGATGGAATTGCCACAAGGACTTGACACGGTTTGCAGCGAACAGGGAGGAGGCTTGAGTGAAGGACAGGCACAGCGTATTGCCATTGCCCGAAGTCTGTTGCGCAATCGCAGCATCATGCTTTTTGATGAGGCTACGAGTGCATTGGATCCAGAAACCGAGCGTCAACTCCTTCAGAATATTTTGGCTTCGCATGATAAGACCGTTATCTTCATCACGCATCGCCCTGCCGTAGTAGATTATTGTGATCAGGTATTGAAAATAGAGCGCACTCCGAGATAGAACGAATTTGAAGCCGGCAGTTTTCGTGTAATTATTATTAAAAATCTCGAAAACATTTGGCTATCTCGTTTTTTATTGCGTAATTTGCGTTGCGTAAAAAGCGCAATGGTTATTTGTGTAATGAATAATGATGAGATATGGCAACATTGAACAATCCTTTTGTTGTGTATGGTTATAAGGGAGCAGAGTATTTCTGTGACCGCCAGAAAGAAACCGAGAAGATGATTTCTACGCTGCATAATGAGCGTAACATCACGCTTGTCGCCCCTCGTCGTATGGGTAAGACGGGCTTGATACATCATGTTTTCCATCAGATGGAGGAGCAATATGAAGGGGTGAAATGTTTCTATCTCGACATTTTTGCCACCAAAAACCTGGAGCAAATGGTGCAAATCATGGCTTCTGAAATCATTGGAAAACTTGATACGGTTTCTCAATCGGCCCTTCGTAAAGTTCAGGAGTTTTTTAGCAGTTGGCGGCCTACTTTGACGATAGACGAACTGACAGGAATTCCTACTTTTTCTTTAGATTTAAAACCGAGTGAGGGTAAGGAGAGTTTGAAGCGAATATTTGAGTATTTGAAGCAGTCAGGTAAGCGCTGCTACATCGCCATAGATGAGTTTCAGCAGATATTAAACTATCCTGAGGATGGGGTAGAGGCAATGATCCGTTCTTATATCCAGTTCTTGCCGAATGTATATTTCGTATTTTCTGGCAGTCAGCAGCACATGATGCAGGAGATGTTTCTGTCTGCCAATCGTCCATTCTTCCAGAGTTCTTTGGTGTTGTCTTTGCCTTGTATCGAAGAACAGGTGTATTTAGAATTTGCCAATCGCCTTCTGTCCTCTCAGCACAGGACAATAGATGAATCCACCTTTTCTTATATCTATCAGCAGTCGGATTGTGTAACGTGGTATGTGCAGGCAATATTGCATGGCATTTATGAGCATGGTTCTTCTGAGATTACGAAGTCTTTGGTAGATGAGGTGGTTCAGGAGTTGATAGATGAGCAGGCGATGGCTTATCAGAACTATTGTGCCTGGCTTACAGAGAATCAGCAGCTGCTTCTATTGGCAATAGCTCGAGAGGGACTGGTGAGTTCGCCTTTGAGCCAGCAGTTTATCAGATCCCATCAGCTTCCTGCTACGAGCAGCGTGAAAACGGCGTTGAAGGCATTGGTGGATAAGCAGTTGGTAAGCAAGACCCCTAATGGTTATTTAGTAAGCGACCGCTTCTTTGCGAAGTGGATTTGTATTCAGTATGCATGAGAAGATAGGGGTGTGACTTTATAAAATAGCAAAAGAGGTATTGCCCGAAAACGCTTTTTGGGAATACCTCTTTTAAACCTAAAACAAAACCAACTAACTAATAAAAATTGTATGCCTAAACTAAACTCTATTTGTTATATTCTGCTGTAACATCCTTCACTTTATAGTTTTTTCCTTCCTTGGATGCTTTGATTTCAAAATAAGCCGTATCACAGCATCAGCATTCACTCTGCAAGAGTATCTCTTTTAAGAGGGTCGTTCTGTGAATCGGCAGAGCGTACTGGGTATCATGATTCTCGACGAAAGTAACAGCATAACGACGATAATTGGCATCATGCATAATTGAACAAGCTTCGAGAGTGAGTGCCATTACGGCGAGGAAGGGTGAAATATAATTTCTTCATGTTAATATACTTTTGATTGTTAATCTATTTTTATCGTAGGCTTGTATTGTTATTACGATGGCAAAGTTACGATAATTTTGATTAGCCTGTATCATCAATTGATGCAAATCAAGTGAATAAATCGTGCAAACGTTTGCACAAATTACTCATGGCATAAAGTGGAATTACATCTACATGACGACTGGCATTTTGAGATTCTTTGGTAGTGTTACTTATGCCTTCGCACGTTCTATCCAAAAGTCAAGGCTAATCACCGCCAACTGAGGAAACGAAATTCAGCCAACTGAGGAAACGAAATTCGGCCAACTGAGGAAACGGAATTCAGCCAACTGAGGAAATAAAATCCAGCCAATAGAGGAAATATTGAAAAAAAGTTGTATCTTTGCATGCCACGGGAATAGGCGATTTTGCTTATCGAAGAAAAGATGGTGTATTTGTGGTTCCTATCGGTTGTCTGAAAGACTAATTCCTCAAAGAAAGCACATTATAAGCTCTAACGAAGCGCTTTATTGGGGGCTAAGTTTTATTGAGGTCTAATGATGCGCTTTATTAAGGTCTAATGATGCGCATCGTTAGGTGTCAATGATGCGCATCGTTAGGTGTTAATGATGCGCATCGTTAAGTTGTAAAAAAGCGCTTCTTCATCCAGCTGTAATTTTCGAGAAATTAGGTGCATTATTTCCGTCTCTGTACCCACTTTTATTTTTCCCTGCCCACGGAAAAATTCTTGCGTGGGCAGGGAGAAAAATATACCTGGGCAGAGAAGGATATTCCTCATTCCCTCATTTTCTGAATTCCCTCCAGTGGAAGTTCTGTGGCCGTTGACACTTGCTCATCAGAAAGCCCCATTGAAAGGAGGCGGCGAGCTGTGGCTATCTTTTCTTTCGCCATTCCTTTCGCCATTCCTTTCGCCATTCCTTTTTCCATTCCTTTCTTTTCGTCAAACTTTCTGGTGGCATATATATCACGCATATTCTTGATGTCCTCATCATAAAGCTCAAGTTCTTCACGGGTAAGCTTGCGGAGGTCGCCTATTTCAGCCAATTTGCAGAAGACTGGATACTTCTCGCTGAATGGCATCTGCTCAAACATATTCATATTTTTCACTCCTTTTTATATTCTTTTATTCTTTTGATTCTCTTGTGGCTTCTATAGAAAATTTCAGAACTCCTAAATTAACCCCAAAAGTCAATTTGCGCATTTTTAGTGGCAGCTTATCTGCAAAGACTTCGTTCATTGCAGCTTGTATTTTTCTTTCTGTTGCTTTGTCTGGTAAAATACCATGCTCCTTTGCATCTTCATTCACCTTGTCTATGCTTCTTGCCAACTTGCGAAGTTGAGTGAAAGTATCAATGATGGCAATGGTAGTGCTGATGGCTAAATCACCTTTCAGAATAGTGGCAAGCATATAAAGTCCTTGTTCTGTAAATGCGTGAGGTGCAACAGTGGAATGTTTGAGTTTTTTGAACCGATCAAAATTTTTGATGAGTTCTTCTTTCTCGTTGTTATTCAACTCAATAACATAACCTGGAGGAAACTTTTTAGGGTTGTTTCTTAGTGCTTGGTTGATTTCTCTGGTTTCAACTCCATACAATTCCGCAACATCTCTGTCAAGGATAACTTGCGTATCCCTGATGACAATGATTTTACTTTCAGTTTTTACAATATCTTCTTGATGTCCCATAATTCCTTTTTTAGAGCTATTTATGGGCAAAGATACGACTTTTCCTCCTAACTTCCAAAGTTTTAGGGAAAAATGTAGGGATGGTGATAAAGAAATTTGCTCTATGTATTCAGCATAACACAGCCCAAAAGGCATCTCCACCTCTGTTCTGGATAATAGATCTTGTGCAAAGACGTTATCATATTATCGAATAAGGTTACTATAGCTTTGCAGCCATCAACATATATCTTGAATGGTTGCTGTGACTAAATCCTCGTTTTCCTCATCTTTTATATTTGGATTGTCCTAAAAATCAAAGAAAATCATGTGATTTTTAAAAAAGAACCATTAAGAGCTTATGATTTTCGATATTTTTTTGTATTTTTGCCCTCAAAAGCAACAATTTGCGCAAATAAGTGCGGAAAAGTGTGTTGGTATCACGCAAAACTGCACTAAATAATGTAATTTATGAGAATCAGTAGAGACATA
>ERZ1026876.224-NODE-224-length-37302-cov-11.428867_pt1 | contig 37302 bp, 29 predicted proteins | sample MGYA00380168_ERZ1026876 | MGnify/ENA primary metagenome ERZ1026876 (study PRJEB33269, sample SAMEA4719804) | human gut metagenome | biome: human-associated habitat; feature: organic feature; material: feces | place: Cameroon | collected 2013-10 ... | reverse complement strand
GTACTCCACTAAATATATACGAAAAGCATTTCTAAAAGTTTTCATTTACAACTACATGTTTCTCTTAAACAACATATAACTATCTGCTGTTCCAGTCTGAATCCTATAATAACAAGTCTCCTCTTTTCCATCATTATATATAACTTTTGCCTCTATAAGTATGGCGTTAAGCATGTCATTTCTTTCCCTAAGTACTGTATCTGATGATTGTTTATTCATATACCATGAATATGTACTTGTTGGAAATTCCATATACAATATTAAATCCAGTTCTTTCTGCTCTGCTCCCGATATCTTTTTACTTTGCGTTTTAATAACTTTTTTATCAAGGAATTCCTTAAGCTGCATATCTCTCTTTTCAAACTGTGCACGTGCATTATATGCAGTGTATTCTATAGACTTTACAGAGTCTGTATCATACAGCACCGGCCATGAAAATCCCATTATATAAAGATATGACGTATCTGTGTTATGTACATCCTGTTCTACAGACCTGCTGTTTATCTTGAATTCACCCACTTGTTCCCAATCTTCATATGTATCTTCTTTTTCGGGATACTCCACCTCCTGTCTGGCTAAACGGCTGCTGTCACTTGCTGTCTTGTCACTCTCCTGTACTTCTTTATTCTTACATCCAGCTGATACACAGCCACATATAATCATCATCATTATTACAAACTGTTTAAATCTCATACATCCCCCTCACATAATAATACATAATATAGCAGTATTAATAACTATAATCAGAGGTATTCCTTTCCCTGAATTCTTTTTAAAAATGTGCCTTGAAGCGAATACTGTTTCAAGTCCGACTGCTACTGCGAATAGTATCTCCTCTGCCATGAGAATAAGCATATACTGGCTTATCGTTATATTCCTGAATACCTTTGCTGTATTCATATAAGTAAGGCTTATAAGCGGTGCATTAATATATGGCATACCATATGCCTTATACATTATTATCATTTCGATTATATACAGTAAAAATGCACTTGCCCCCACCAATATGCAGACAGCAGCAGCCTTAACTGTATGTTCCCATCTTCTTCCTCTCTTAGACGAGCCAATAAGCATATTCATTCCGTTCTTATATTCCACTGAGCTTTCAGTCTCTGCAATAAGAACAACTCCAAATCCGAGTATAATATATATAAGCAGTTTTCTCGTTGCTCCTTTACTGCCAAATATCTGGTCGTATCCCCGTTGTGACATAACAAACGCATCTATTCCGTACTGCTCTTTTATCTGTGAAACATATTCAATCTGCTGCATATATTCGCTCATGTTATCAAGCAGTCTCGTAGCATCCATGAGGTTGTACACATATCTGCTTACATCATCCTCACTAAGTTCCCCCCGCTCATACTGTTCTCTTGCAGCATCCAGCTTTGCCTGTGCCTCATAAACATCATTTTGTCTCTGCTCTATAAGACTGGTAAATCCACTGTAATCCCTGCCACCATACTGCTGATAATATTCATCACGCTTCTTTTCATCTTCAGAATATGCTATTTTCTGGTTATTACATATAAATATTGTTATAAACACAACAACACATATTACAATCCAGCCTCTTGCTGTTATTAAAAATTTGTACATTTCTTTCCAGAAATGCGGAAGTCTGGACAAAACCCTTTGAACTCCATGTCCAATTTTTTCAATTATTTTTCCTATAAAGCCAGCGGTTCTTCCCGGACGGATAATCTTACCAAGTAATACAAGAAATATTGCTGATATTACAGCTATAATAATACACACCATGCACAGCACATTTACCATGCTCACAGGAACACCTGCTATCATGATATTATCATACTTCCTAAGTATCTTGCTTACATTCATCACATTTATTATATTAATCTTCTTGAAAATTCTTAATCTGCCCTGCATTGATATATTCTGGTATGCAAATGCTTCCGCTCCGGCAATTATACCAACCAGCACAATTGAACTGATTCTTTTCCTGCATAACGCAAATACGAGTGATATAACAAGCACTATTGCAATAACTATTAAAGATATAATCATATATCTTATAAAAAGATATGTCATTACACTTATCGGATAAGTGAAATTATTATACCCTGTCAGACACTGTACAGGTGCTGTAAGGGAATCCCAGCCACCGTACACCACAAGCATAGAGACAAGACCACATAACTGCATAATCAGTGATACAAATAAAGCACCCAATCCGACTGCTGCAGTGTCCTTAACTGCAATTCTCATTCTTCCATTGACAGCAGTATAGATAATCTGCCACATTCCATTATCCCTGTATTCGTAAATGTTATAAATAATATATATATCATCAACGCAAGAACGATATAGATAGAAATATCATTCTTCAGAAACTGCTCAACTGCCCTGCTGTTTAATTCCCTAACCTGTACATTTTTAATCCTTTTATAATCATTTTCCGTTTTATTGATATTAGCTATTGATTCTGATGTACCAAACACACTGAATTTTTTCATATTCGAGGCATTTGTAATAACTGCTTTGACACTTTCTGTATATCCATCAATATAATCAGACTTTTCCTTGTATTCCTTTGCAAGTCTCTTAAATATTCTTCTATCATCCTGTGCCAGTTCGTCAGCATGCTCCTGTATCTGTTCATCTGTATGCCCATTAATCAGCCAGTTGTACTCTCTTACTTTAATCTTATAATTATCTATTCCACAGTCTGAAAAGTCCCCTGCAAAAACAGCCACGACACATATACATGCCGCAGCCAGAATTAGCAATATTGTTTTTCTATTAAGCAGTCTCCCCAGTTCCTTCATCTACCTAAGCTCCTTAATATCCCCTTTTTCAATGTTGCTCTTATCAATATATACAATTCTATTATTCACAGATGAGAACATAAACATCTTCCTGCTGTCCCCGTGCATAATTGAAAATATCTTTTTCTCGTCTGGAATCGTTCTCTTTGCTATAAGCTTTCCATCTAAGCCTAACTGATATATCGTATAATCAAGTGAACTGCTCTGTTTGTTAAAATACATTGCCATACTCTTATATCCTTCATCATCCATCCAGATATAATTTCCGTCAAATGTTATATAAAAATATCCTGTATCATTATCGCTTTTATATATGCTTTCTGACTTGCCGCTGCCAAGATCATATTCATATATCGTTCCATCTCCAAGCCCGCTGTAATACAGCTTGTTATTATCTGCATCTATACAGTAACTATACACATTCTTTTCAAGCAGACATTCAGTATCTTCCCCTGTAATTCTGAATATTCCTTTTCCTTCCAACGAATATAATCCCTTATCATCTTTTGAAACAGATGTCTTTAAAAAAAATGTGTCACTGCCATATGTTTTAAGTGAATTAATTCCTATACCATATCCCGTTTCTTCATATATTTTATCGCTCGAACCTGTATCAAGATTAAATCTGTGCAGCCTTACTGTTACATTACCTTCTATATCTCCCGTTATCTCTTGAGATACATATGCATATCCATCATTGAAGCACATTGACACACTATCCTGTCCACTCAGGACGCATATGCTTCCAAGGTCTGTTCTCTGTGTTCCGTCAGCACTTATCCGTACAAGATTTCCCTTGGAACTTATCATATATATGTACGAATTATAGTAATACAACTCACTTTTAAACTCACTTCCTGAAATATATGCCATGCACTCTTCTCCATCATGCCCACATTGTGGTTTATTACATAACACAATGCTTTCCTCTGACTTATCATCATAAAACATAAGATTATCAGCTGATGCGCCACATTTATCAAGGTAATAATATCCTGAATCACATCTTGCTGCCTTATGCATGCTTTCAGAAAAATATGACTGCGTATTATCAATCTTGTCGCTTCCTACTGTTATCGTATTACCTGTTTTCCCATTACATGACACAAGCAAAACTGACATTATAACAATTAATCCTGATGCTATTCTTCTCATTGTAATCCCCCCTTAAAGTTACGACATATATATTTAGTTTAATTAACTATAGATATCATGTCAAGCGTACACAACCAAACTGGACACTATTAATCATGGTCTTGGAACACGAAGCATTAAAAGAATTGTTGACAGTTACGATGGAATTATGAAATATTCGTACGATGAGAAAGACCATTATTTTAATTATATTATATTAATACAGCATCCTGGCATCATGCAATAGTTTTGGCATATTCTGCAATATATGGCATATTCGGTAATATACGTCACATTTGTATCGGGTAGTTTTGGCACATTCGGTAATATATGGCACATTCTGCACTTGACAACATAAAAAATCAGGGATTCCAGTTATATTTAATAACCGAAATCCCTGATTTTTTATATTAATTTTCTTATTATTCTATCATCTTAGAAAAGACTCTTAACAGTATTAACTACATTCTCTACTGTGAATCCGAAATGCTCGAATAACTGGTTAGCCGGACCTGAAGCTCCGAAGCCCTTCATGCAGATAACCTTTCCGTCAAGTCCTACATATCTGTACCAGCCGAAGTCTGAAAGTGCCTCAACTGCAACTCTCTTTCTTACACTCTTAGGAAGGACTGATTCCTTGTATTCGTCTGACTGCTTCTCGAATACGTCCATAGATGGCATACTTACTACTCTTACATCTATTCCTGCATTCTTAAGCTCTGCCTTTGCTGATACAGCAAGGTTTACTTCTGAACCACTTGCAATGATGATTCCATCCGGAGTCTCTTTATCTGAATCCTCAAGAATATATGCTCCCTTAAGTGCTTCCTTTGATGAACCAGCCATCTGTGGAAGGTTCTGTCTTGTAAGAACTAAAGCTGTTGGCTCGTCCTTAGATTCAATAGCATATTCCCATGCAAGTGCTGTCTCTGTTCTGTCACATGGTCTGAATACTGTGAAGTCCGGCATTGAGCGGAATGCTGCAAGCTGCTCGATTGGCTCATGTGTAGGTCCGTCCTCTCCAACTCCGATACTGTCATGTGTGAATACATATATAAGTGGCAGCTTCATAAGTGATGTAAGTCTTGCCATTGGCTTTGTATAATCACTGAATACGAAGAATGTTGCAACGAATGGTCTTAATCCACCATGAAGTGCAAGTCCGTTACCAATTGCTGCCATAGCCTGTTCTCTTACACCAAAGTGAAGGTTAGTTCCTGCATAATTCTCCTTAGAGAAATCTCCTGCATCCTTCATGTTAGTCTTATTAGATGGTGCTAAATCTGCTGAACCACCAATAAGGTTAGGCATGAGATTCTTAATCATGTTAAGAATTGTTCCACTTGAACTTCTTGTTGCTTCTGCCTTCTCTGGCTTCGCAAGGTATTCCTCAGAATTGAATAAATCGGACATATCACATCCATTGTAATATTTATCCCAAAGTTCCTTCATCTCAGGAAACTTCTCACAGTATTCAGCAAAGAGCTTATTCCATTCTTCTTCCGGTTCAGCCATTCTTGCTGCTATCTCTTTATAATGGTCATATACTTCCTGTGGTACTTCAAAATCACCCTTGCATGGCCAGTTAAGATTTTCCTTAAGTGCTGCAACATTATCAATACCAAGAGGCTCACCGTGTGCGCTTGCCTTACCCTGCTTTGCAGGACAGCCGTATCCGATAAGTGTATTAACTTTAATAAGTGAAGGTCTTTCCTTATCAGCCTTAGCCTCCTCAATAGCCTTACCGATTGCTTCGATATCATTGCCATCAGCAACCTCGATTGTCTGGAAACCAAATGCTTCAAATCTCTTCATTACATTTTCTGTAAATGCAATATCTGTGCTTCCTTCAATTGATATATTGTTAGAATCATAGAATACAATAAGCTTTGAAAGACCTAATGTTCCTGCAAGTGAGAAACACTCTGATGAAATACCTTCCATCATACAGCCGTCTCCACCAAGTACATATGTGTAATGGTCTACTACATTGTATCCATCCTTATTAAATACTGATGCAAGATGTGCTTCTGCCATAGCCATACCTACTGCCATAGCCATACCCTGTCCAAGAGGTCCAGTTGTTGCTTCAACACCAACTGTATGACCATACTCTGGATGTCCTGGTGTCTTTGAGCCCATCTGTCTGAAATTCTTTACATCATCTAAAGAAAGATTGCCAATTCCAAGTAAATGGAACAATGAGTAAAGAAGCATTGAACCATGTCCGCCAGAAAGAACGAATCTGTCTCTATTCTCCCACTTAGGATCAGCAGGATTGTAATTCATATGGTTAGTCCATAATTCATAAGCTGTTGGTGCAGTTCCGAGTGGAAGTCCAGGATGTCCTGAATTCGCCTTCTGAATTGCATCTGCTGACAATACTCTGATTGCATTAATTGACATTTCATCGATATTAGTCATAGTTTCCTCCCTGTGTAAGCACATTTGTGCATATAGTTTTATCTGTCTTTAAAGTCTGCCTCTGTCAAGAATATAACATCACCATTCTCGCTTCTCTTCTTCTTAAGTCCGCCAAAGAATCTTCTTGATGCTCTTCTTTCAGAATTGACAATTGCCTGATTGATAATTTCCTTGATATCATCAAGTTTAATATTATCATTCACATTATGGAGTTTGTCAATCTTAAGATACAGTTCTAGTAATGCATCATCATCAACCTCATACTGTCTCTTTCTTGCAAACCTCTTTGCCATCTCAACAAGTTCATTGACTGTATACTGCTTAAGAATAATTCTGTGATTAAATGTATTAGTTAATTCAGGATTAAAGTTAATCAGTACATTCATATCTGTATCTGAATCTTCGAATATAACTATCATTCTGTCAGTGTCCTGCTCAAGACAGTTAAGAAGCTCGTTAATTCTCTTAGGCTGGATTGTTCCTGCGCCTTCTACAATAAGTGCAGTACCTTTAAGTCTTCCCATAGCCTTTGCAATTCCGCGCTGGTTTATACTCTCTCCTGATGTCTTGGCAATCTTTTTCTGTTTATCAGGATATAATGTATTGATTGCTCTTATAATTGTTCTTGCCAGATCTGTCTTATCTGAACTTGAATTACCAGAAATGAGAATATTGCCCACTTTAGATGTATTAATCTGCATCTCATCATCGATTGTATCGAATAAATCAACAAGCTGCTCCTCAAGTCCTGGCATATCCCTGTACTTTCTGAATATCTTGGCAAGCTCTCCTGTAAGCTTCTTATCTTTTTCTTCTTCGACTTCATCGTTGTCTGTATTATATTCTTCCATACTCTCCGGCTGTCTGTTCTGTCTAGTAAATGGAACTGTTTCTTCTGGCTCAACGCCTGCAGCTGCCTCTTGCTGGGCAACAGCCTCATCACCTTCTTCTTTATTATTATCATCATTCATAATTGAATTGATATCTGATATCATAGATTCTGAAACTGTTGGAATCTGTGCTGTAACTAAAGGAATTTCTTCACTTGGTTCCTCTGCATTAACCGGCACCTTCTTAGTTACTGCTGCCGCAGCCTTTGCTGCTTCCTGCTCTAATCTTGCAGCAGCCTTACCTGTTCTGATAGCTAAATCCATTCTTGCTGAATCAACCGCCATCTGTGCAAGAGCAACCTGTTTTGCTTCCTCTTTATCAATCTCTTTGCCTGCTGCCAGAGCTTCTGCTTTTTTACGTTCAACCATTTTCTCATAGGCAGCGCTTTTTTCTTCTTTTTCGTCAAGATATCTCTCAAGCTCAGACTTAGAAAATTCTCTCGTATCCTGCTTACCATACTTTTCTTCTTTAACAGACTGCATCCATTCAGTTATATCCATCTGGCCTTCAATCTGGTCATCATCTGATGTCTCTGTTCCTTCAGTTTCATCAACTGTATCAGTGTTCACAGATACTGACGTAGCATTTTCCTTAACAGGCTCTTTCTCTTCCTGCTTTTCATCCTGATGCTTTGAAGCTGGTACAAATGTCTTAACATCCTCATCTTCTTCGTCAGCTCTAAACAAATCACTCATATTAGCTGCAAGCTCTTCCTGAAGATTTCTTGTATCATAAAGGCTGTAATCCGGAACCGGAACATTAATATCAATGTTCTTTGCCTTTTCATTAATACGAGCCTCTGTCTCTCTCCTCTGCTCTGCCTCATCTTCTTTATTAATCTTATCATAATTATTATCAAGCTTCTGCTTTGCATTTGCGATAAGCTCTTTTAATGAAAGATTTGCCTTATTAATTTCATTAGAAAATGCTTTTTCTCCTGCTTCACTTAAGGCTTCTGCAACCTCCGGCTTCTCAACCTGTGGAGTCTCAATCTTTCTTACACTGGCCTCCTGCTCTGATAACTGACTTTTACTGTTATCACTGTTCTTGCTCAGTGCTTTCATAATAAACTCTTTAATATCATTATTCTGGTCATTCTGGACAAGATCCATTGAAAGAGGACCTTCCTCCTGCTGCCTGTCGTACTCTGGAACATTAAGATGTACTTCCTTAGGTGTCTGTGCTGCCTTCTTAGGTAATTCAGATATCTTCTCATCTTCTTCCCTGAAAACATCCTCAACATCATCTCTCTTAAGATCTATTAACTCTTTCTGTTTAGCAAAAAGTTCTTCCTTAGCAGCCTCGATGTCATCCTTTCTCTTCTTTACATCCTCTAAGATACCCTTCTGTGTCTTCGTAAGCGTAACACCCAGCTGCTCCTTTAACTGTACTGCCTTTTCAACATATCTTCCATCCTGAAACCACAGAACAATATTATCACAAGTCTTGACACACTCTTCTTTTCTTCCCGTCTTATAATAAAGAGTTGCAAGCTCATACATGTATTTCTCATCAATCTCATGATCCCTGTAGTCCTCTAAGATTCCTACTAGTTCATTATCAGATGCATTCTGCGCTTTCTTCAAATCATATAAAAGAATGAATCTGCTCACATCATGCTGTGATGTTCTGCTATATTCTTCATAAAGTTCATTGGCATTTTCAAAATCTCCAACTTTAATAAAGAATTCTGTAAGCTTATAAACAAGCTTTCTTCCTCCAAGATTTCTGTTATAAGCAAGAATTGCCATATCTCTTGCTTCTTCATAATCACCAACTGCTTCCTGCACATTAATTGCAGTAGCAAGTGACTGCCAGTCCTTTACCTTTGACCAGTTAAGCTCCTTTGCAATAGCTGCAGCTTCGGCATAATCCTTCTTGGCAGCCAGTTTCTTAATCTGGTCTATCTTAATTCCTAATTCATATTTATTCATGGTTATATATTCCTCATTCCTGTGCTTACTGAATGTTAAAATTGATTCAATTGTCGCATTTTACAACTCATTAAAGTTTAGCACAGCCTAAGTTCATTGTAAACCGAGTTCACAGAATTGTTACAAATATGTTACAAAAAATCAAATGTTGCCTGTTCGTAATCCATTCTCGTGTATTCCAATTCTGATTCCTTCGTGCTGCTGTAATAATCAACAACCACAGTCTGCTGCCTTGAATCAACCAGCTTCTGACCAAGTATGTAATTAACATCGAATCTTCCTGTAATAGCAGGAGTTGCACCTCTTGCAGGAACAATAAGCTGGACATGGTTAGTTGCAAGCAGCTTGAATATTGGCTCCCATATGTATATATCCTTTGCCGCACCGAATGGGTTATCTATGAATATTGTCTTACCCTCAACACCTTCATTACCTGAAGAATTCATATTAGATATGTAGTTGATAATCGCAATAAGGAACTGGATATATATACCCTGTGACTGTCCTGTTGAGCCAACCGCTTCCTCATATCTTAAATAACGGCTCTGGTCCTTGATCCTCTCTCTCTTATACAGATTAATTCTGATTGAATTCATATCTGTGACAATAACTGAGAAAAGTCTCTTCCATGACAGTCTGTTTCTTATATATTTGAGTCTTTCCGCCGGCTCCTTAAAGCTTTCCGCCATGAATACAGTTTCATCAATATATTCAGACATCTTTTCCTTATATAATTCTTCCTTTATATAAGGAATCTGCAGACTGATTATTGCAATCTGTTCTCCGTCAAGATTGATATTAGACAACTGTGGCAGACGGTCAAGCTCAGTCTTAATGTTACTGCATGTCTGGATACAACGGTTCTCGAAGTTATCCTTAATCATCTGCATATCCTCTATACCCTTGGCAATGCGGTCTTTTTCTAACTGTATAAATGTGTTCGTCTCATTTAACGATTCAATCATACTTCTGGTCTTAGCCACATTTTCAGGAACATTCAGCGATATCCTTACTTCATCTGCAAGCTCGACTGCATTAAATCCGTTAAGCAGGTCAATAAGCTTAGATTTATTCTTATTAAATTCATCAACCTTCTTATACTCTAATCTGGTAATTGAAGCATATTCTTTATGAACAGCCTCATATTCTGTAAGATTAGCTGTAATTCCTTGTGCATCCTCCGGACGGAATTCTTCTGGAACATGCATGCCAGCGTCAGATACAATCCTTTCAAGATCTTTTCTGCACACCAGAATATCTTTGAAAGAATCGGACATCTGTCTGCGAGTCTTTTCCTGTGTCTTAGTATTGTCCTCTAATTTCTTAATCAATGCCTTGTGCTGTGTAATGAATCCATCCGGGTCATCACATGGGAACTGATTAAAGCTTCCATAATTATTCTCAATCTGGTTAATACCATGTGCGATACTTCCCTCAAGTCTGTTAAGAAGTGCTTCCTGTGACTCAAGTTCTTCCCTTACAGCATCACTGCTCTTCACAAGATTATTAAGAGCATCCTTGGCATTCCTTAACTGCTGTGAACCTGCTGCCATAATCTCACCGGCTTCATACTTTGCCTTAATATCGTCAAATGTATAACCTCTGTACTCTATTGCTTCACGACATTTGTTCATAGATGCAGACAGATGATTCATCAGCGCCTGCTTATCTGCAAAGTCACTGTTCTTCTGTGAAAGTGCTGTCTTTAATCCGGTGAATCTGCTCTCTATTTCATCCTTATCAAGACGGTATGTATCGTCATCGATTTCTATTGAAACATTTTCATCATAATAAGGTGCGTACTGCTCCTCCCATGACTTAATGATTTCATCATATGCCTTTCTTGTACTGTCCTCGAAATCTCTCGCGGTATCATACTCAGAATTAGAAGAAGCTGCTGCCTCCTCGCACTCATATATGCGGTTTCTTGCAGCTTCACTGTCTGTCTTAAGTGACTTTAACTTCTCATACTTCTTGTCTATAGAAGAATTCATCTCCATAATACGCGAAAGCAGACTGCATGCGGCTTCCTTCTCTTCTATGTCAGTTCTTGTCTGTGCAAGGTTACTTGAAAGCTGCTCTTTAACCTCATTTAACACGCTTCTCTTCTTCTCAGTCTCAATAATTGCAGCCTCGCTGTCAGCAATCTTTAATCTGATTGCTTCTGCCTCAGACGCATCCACCTTTCCAGACGCAGCATTATATACAAGTGCAAATGTATAATCATTCCACACAAGCTCCATTCTGTCGGCCAGCTTTCCTGCCTGCGCCTTATGCGAATCAAGTTCCTCCTGTGCAAGCTTAATCTGTGTCTCAAGCTTTGCCTCATCACGCAGGAACGACATATCCTTTAATGCGAATACAATCAGGTCTTTGTTAATCTCTAACTTAGTATCAATAAGCACCTGCTCGCTTATAACAGGATAAGCAGCCGCACCCTTGCCAAAATCCTTAAGCATCTCATCTGCTTTGATTCTCTCGAAATCATTCTTTATTATAAATGAGTACTCAACAAAAGGTGTTCTCTTTAATACATCTCTTTTCTGTCCTGCATTCAGCGCTGCAAACCACTCATGTCCCTCAACAACATCTGAACCGTACTGGCTCTCAAGGTATTCCTTAAGCCTGTCTCTTTCAGGACTCTTACAGATATATGTTCCCTTTCTTGCATTGTCAATAAAGTTCTCAAGTTCCTGTGCTGCCTTACACTCTTCTGTATACTCACTACGCATCTTCTGGTAAGTCTCAAGAATAACCGAAAGCATTGCCTCGTCATTATCTGCACTGTATATTTCACGGATTTTGCCCATACGCTCGGCATCTGCATTACCAGCTTCATCAGCCTTTTCTAGCTTTTCTGACTGCTCTGTGAATATATCAATAAGTGCTTTATTGGCAGATATTGTCTCATTAAGTGACATTAACTGCTGCTGCACATCATTGAATTTTTCGGACATTCTTGTCTCTTCATTCTTTAACAGTTCTTTATCGCTGAATGACTTGTCATATTCTTCAGACGCATTTTCACATACGACAGTTCCTGCCTCTGATAAAGCTGCTCCAAGCTGTGTCTGTAATTCCTGTATCTCATTCTCAAGATTATCCGAAAGACTGCCAAGACCTGCCGCCTCTTTGTCAGCATTTCTAAGGTTATCCTTAGCCTCTGATAATCTGACTTCAAGAGCCTTAACACGGTTAGCTGCTATATCAAGCTTTTCTTTAAGTCTTCTGGTCTCTGTCTCATAGAATTTTCTGTAACCTGCAGCAAGTATCTTTAACTCTGCTGTTATATCCGTATCTTCTCTTAATCTGTTATCTATCGCAATCTGAAGTCCTTTATAAGACTTCTCGTATTCTGCATAATCTTTATAATCACCCGCAGACTCCATCAAAGAAAGCTTTCCTCTTGCCTCTTCAATTGCAGCGTTCTTGAGTTCAAGTGCCTTTCTTGTCTCATTAACAAGGCTCTCAACTCCTGCCATCGAATTCTTTTCAGACATAACCTCTGCAACTGCTATAGCTTCCTTCTCGTGTGCAAGCTCATCATACATCTTAGTGATAAGGTCATCCTGACTCTTAAGTTCCTTATCCTTCTTATCACTTTCCCGCATAGCAACAAGAAGCAGGTCATATAGCTGCTTCTCTATTTCTTCTTTTCTGTTGTAAAATGCTTCATATGTCGACAGATATTCTTTAAAACTGTCGATAGCTGCAATCTGGCTGTCATATGCTCCAAGCTGTGAGTGTTTCTTTGAAAGCTCCACTAACTTGTCCTTAATATCCATAAGAGTCTGAGCCATCATACCCTCATCATTATCAACTGACAGCTTGTTATTGAAGGATTTCTGGATAATCTCCTCTATAAGCAGATCCTCAACAACCTTACGGCTTGTCTTATAATTTGACTCGAAATATGTTCTTACATGTCCCTCTGTCTTGTTAATTCCACGCACAATTTCCCATGCACTCTCATATATTCCGTAGTTACTTATGAAGCTCTGATAATCACCTTTTCTGTCAAATATCTTAACAACATATTTGTACCCGCCCTTCTCAAGGTCACGAAGATAAGCCTTAAGTCCGTTATATGTAATTCTCTCTCCATTACTTACAAGTGGAAGATTCTTAATATCGTTATCGCCAAACTCCCTGTAGAATATGCAGTAATTAAAGTATTCAACACTTGCTGTCGGTGCAGCTGTCTGTTCCTGTCCATCCTGATTCTCATCATCTATGCCTCTTCCCTTTCTTGCACAGAAACCAGTTGTCATGAACCTGAAACCATCCTTCTGATAACATGGATCTAACTTCCACTCAACCAAAGAATGAATACATGTATTACCGCTTCCCTGTCTGAAAAGCTTCTCAATAGGCTGCTTGTCATCAAGTGTGCAGTTAGGAAGCATATTCTGCATAAGAAGCAGCATAAGCAGACTCTTACCACCGCCATTGGCAAGGTCATATATAGTATTCTGGCAGTTGAAGCGCATCACGAAATCGTCGTACACCTGTGTACCGAAATTATATTTAACATTATTAACTCTGATTCTGTTAATCTGTGGCATCGCGTCCTCCATTCATAAGTTCGGCAAATCGTCCTCTGTAATCATCAAAATAATTCTCTATAAGACTTCTGAATCTGTCTGTCGGATAATATCTGTCCTGACTCTCAACTAAAAGTTCCTGCGCAACGCAGAAATTAAGCACAAGCTTTACCATACCCGACTTGGAATTTCTTGCTGCTCTCGCTCCTGTCTGATCCTCTACTGTTGTCACCGGAAGCTCGTCCCATGTAAGTGCTATCTGCTTAAAGCTGTTCTCCTCAACCTCATCAAGCACAAGCCCTGTGCTCTTATCGACAATACCACCTGTTGTCTTATCAACATTTTTAATGATGTCCTCAAGTCTTATGAACTCAGCATAAGTTGAACTCATTGTATCTGAATAAAACTCTGTTATTATGTTGTAGATTATGAAATACGCAAGATATAATTCTTTATTAACTCTTAATCCAAGTACATTTCTTAATTGCTCGTTGGAATATCCAAACACCCTGTTATTATCACCTGCACTCACATACAGACCATTGTTATATTCATATATGTTAAGATTAAGTTTCTTAAGTGACATATGAACGATGTCATACACTTCTGCATTATTATTGTATTCCTGATAAAGAGCTGCATTCTCGCCCCTCTCAGACACATTTTCCCCTGTGATAAGCTTGGAAACTATGTCCAGCGCCTTATCTAGATTTCTATTCTCCATGTGCTTCCTTTCGTACCAATTCAACATCTGCCATCATACAGTTATCCGACAATATAACCTGCCCGCCAAGCCCTTTTCTTATTGCAAATGTAAAGCTTTCCGTATCTTTAAAGCCTTCCCCTAAGTATGCATCAAGAAATGTATCTTCTCCCGCATCACCGCCAAGCTGGTACTCATCCTTCTGGCACAGATTAACAAAGAAAGAGAAGAAATCTGCATTTCTTAAAACCTGCTCACCATACGCCCTCTTCATTGCATCTGCAAACTGACCGAGTGTTATAATGTCCGATTTTTTCAAACACGCAATGAGATTTTTCATAAGGAATACGTAATTATCCTTAATTCTCTTTTCTTCAATCTCATCTGCGAATTCGATATCTTCCGGTCTTTCATTGCTTATAAGTTCCTTCTCCTCATATCTTGGAGGCTTCACCATAAGCGCATCATCAATGCTTATCAGGTCAAATGTCTTTCTTATGTTCGGCTTTAGAAGCGGACTTAACATTGTGACTAATATATCTGCATTGTCCCTCTTAATCATATCTGAAAGTGCCGATGTGAAATCCATATGGCTTCTTAATCTGCCAAGCTTGGCGCGTCTTACTGCGTCATCGGTCATCTTCTGCATTTCTGTACAATCCTTTAACAGCTCGCTGTGCCTGTTCATTGCCTGCTTAAGCTGAGTCTCAAGACTGTATATTTCGTTCATCGTCCTGTAATAGCCTTCGCCTGTGCTGCCCGATGCATTAAGCTTCTCAATTGATTTTGCAATAAGGTCACGGTTCTTCTTAAAAAGCTTTTCCTCATCATCAAACCATTTCATTCCTGTCTTGACGAATTCCTCATAAGCCTCTATTCCTGCAAATACATCGCCCGACAGAATTGTCAGCACTTCATTCTTCTTTAACTTAAGACGGTTGACCTCTTCGTTGATTCTTTCAACCACTTCAACTCCGCCACGGAAGTTCTGTGAATTAATCATTTTCTCAAGAAGAAGCTGGGATACGCTTATCCTGCTCTCGTCCTTGATTTCCTTGGTATCAAGATAGAATTCAATCGCATCAGGGCTTATCGAATACCACACGGTATTGTCTCTTATCGAACTCTCGATTATCTTCATTCTTGATACTCTCTTTTTCCTGTCCACCGGATCAAAATACGAGAATTCAAATGGCCTGCCATCATTCTTTATCTTGTCAAATATATAATCAGCAATCTCCTTGCTGTCCTGTTCATTCAAATCAAGCCCGAAATCTCTCTTAAGTATCAGCCTTAAGAAATCGAGATATTCGGGATATGTAACATCCTTTTCCTTAAAATTATTCTCCTCTATAAAGAAACGGAGAACCGCCATAACTATATAGCCCATATCAAGGATTTCGTATTTGCCATCCTTGAAATTAGAAAATGATGTGTCTGTCAGTCTGAAGAAAGGATAATATTTCTTCAGATTAAGCATTCGTTCACGGTGATCCGATATGATATCACCTGTCATATTCTCTGCCATAGTATTCTTCATTTCTGCGCACGCATTTTACACATATTGTCTTAATGCCCGGTGCGCCAGGGCATTAAGCTTAAAGCTCGGTTCTTCCATCTAATGCTCTTAAAAGTGTAACTTCATCGATATATTCAAGATCGCCGCCGACAGGAACTCCGCTTGCAATTCTTGTCACCTTAATTCCTGTTGGCTTTATCATTTTGCTTATGTACATTGCTGTTGTCTCACCCTCCAGATTGGAATTAGTTGCGATAATAACCTCGTCAACATCTCCCTGAAGCCTTACCATAAGCTCCTTTAACCTGATATCAGCCGGTCCTATTCCAAGCATCGGGCTTATTGCTCCATGAAGAACATGATATACGCCCTCGTACTTTCCTGTCTTTTCATATGCCGCCATATCTCTTGTATGTTCAACTACCATAATTGTCTTATGGTCTCTTTTCTGGTCGCGGCATATCGGACACAGTTCTTCATCTGTAAGTGTAAAACACTCCTTACAGTAGTGTATATGCTGCTTTGCATCAATCATTGTGTCTGCAAGTCTGTTAACCTCAGACTCAGGCATGTTTATAATGTGAAATGCCAGGCGCTGGGCGCTCTTCGCCCCAACCCCTGGTAATCTCGACAATTCTTCAATTAATCTGTTAATATGACCACTGTAGATGTCCATTAGAATAAGCCTCCGCCTAATCCTCCAAGTCCTCCAGTAATCTTCGCCATCTGTGCCTGTGACTCTTCTTCGCATTTTCTTAAAGCTTCATTAGTAGCTGCTACAATTAAGTCCTCAAGCATCTCTACATCATCCGGATCAACTGCTTCAGGGTCAATCTTAACCTTAGATACTTCTCTCTTACCTGTAACAGTTACCTCAACTACTCCGCCACCTGCTGTAGCACTGAATTCCTTATTCTCAAGCTCTGCCTGCTGCTCCTCCATCTGACGCTGCATTCTCTGTGCCTGCTTCATCAGATTATTCATATTACCAGGCATTCCTCCTGGAAAACCACCTCTTTTAGCCATTATATAAGTTCCTCCTTATCATCTACTTCTATATCTATGCCTACGAGTTCCTTAAGATCCACGAATCTGCTGTGGAAATCTTCATCATCGTTAAGCTTAGTCACTTTAATTGAAACCCTTACTCCTGTTCTCTCCTCAATGACATTCTCTATGCTTTCCATAACTTCCTGTCTGCTGAGTGAATTATAGGCACTAAGTGATTCTACCATAATTTCAAGACTAATTCCATCTTCTGCTAATGTAACATGTGCAGCCTGTAAAAATGTCTGATTAACAGGGTCATCTATCGTTGCAACGATATCCTTCCAGCCTGCCGCAATTGCCTTAACATCTTCTGGAACAGCGTCATATACACGCTTTACTACAGGCTTCTTTGGTGCTTGCTGCACTGCCGCTGCCTGACCACCCGCAGCATCTGCTGCCGCGCTAACTAATTTGCCACTTTTAATATCATCAAGTACTTTCTGTAACTGCCCTTCAAGCATTGTCACACGGCTTACAACATCGCCGATATCATGACTGTTATCCATTGCAGGACGCATCAGCTTTATAAATGTTATTTCTGTTTTAACTCTCTTCTGTGTAGAGAATTTAAGATCATTCGATAACTCTGACAACACTCTTATATAATACATAAGTGTATCTATATCAACATTTTGTGCGTCTTTCTTCAAATCCTCAAGATTATCCCTTGATACTTCTATTACATCTTCTATTCTGTCTGCATCTTTAGTTGTCTTAATAAGAAGCAGATTCCTCAGATACCATATAAAGTCTGTAACAAACTGCGACAAATCTCTTCCCTGCATTATCAGATCTTCCATCAGTGACATGCATACAGCAACCTCCCCTGACAGGATCGTTGAAAGCATTTTACTGAATACCGCTGTGTCAACTGCTCCAAGAACTTCAAGTACATTTTCATACTTAAGGTCCTTTCCCAAATAGAATGCCAGACACTGGTCTAACAGGCTTAATGCGTCTCGCATAGAACCGTCTGCTGCTTTAGCAACATATTTTATAGCCTTATCTTCTACGGTCAGCCCCTCTGCCTTCATAAGTTCTGACAGTCTGTCAGCAATCGTCTCTATTGTTATCCTGTGGAAGTCATATCTCTGACATCTTGAAAGGATAGTAATAGGAATCCTCGCCACCTCTGTAGTAGCCAGTATAAATATTACATATGCCGGAGGTTCTTCCAGTGTTTTTAGCAATGCATTAAACGCTCCTGTAGAAAGCATATGAACCTCATCGATTATATAGACTTTAAATCTGCCCTCTGTCGGTGAATATTGGACCTCTTCCCTTATCTGTCTTATATTATCGACACCATTATTAGATGCCGCATCTATCTCTATTACATTCATGCTTGTTCCTGCTGCAATCGCCTTGCATGTCGGACACTCCCCACAAGGATTGCCGTCAACCGGATGCTCGCAGTTAACTGCCTTCGCAAATATCTTGGCAACTGATGTTTTACCAGTTCCTCTCGTTCCGCAAAACAGGTATGCATGACCTATCCTGTCTGCATTAATCTGATTTCGCAGAGTCGTTACTATTGTATCCTGTCCCTTGACATCATTAAAATTGTCTGGACGCCATTTTCTGTATAAGGCCTGATATGACATGGTTACCTCCCTCTGCGCTGTATCTACTTTCGCAGCCCTTAACCTCATGCGTAAAACCATCCGCCTCCGGCGTCTGTCGCTGCTTCGCAGCTTATGTTTTACTTATGTCGATTAAGTTCCTGCTTCGCAGGATAATTTAGGAATATCATACAGCTTCTTACATGCAAGCATGACGAATCTGCCTGACATTCCTAAATTAGCTGCGACGAGTAACATTTTAATAACAAAAGCCGTGCGTCCGGCTTCGAACTTCTGTCCACAGACGTTACCGATGCAGTTAGCTCGATCCAGGCACCCTTTCAACACCCGGAAGCTTCCACTTAATGCTGCTTCATTCCTGACCTGACATGGTTCGTGGATTTCCGTCGTGAAAGACCCAAATGTCAACACCACTTACACCGGGCTGCTCCATAAACATCAGCCCTCTGCCGAACATCACCCCTGCTATAGCGGATTGCAGGTTCAAGGTGCCGCTACTACCCCGGCTGCACGGTATTTCAATTATACTTGTTATATATGCCTGTTGTCAAGGTGTGAAGCATTGACAAAAAAAGACAGCCTCCACAATCCACGCAGAAGCTGCCTTACACATATTATTTCATACATATTACCCTAAACATATCTCTACATATTATTACTATTCTTCATCCTTAGATTCTTCATACCTCGGAAGCTCAACTATCACCGCCTCATGATGAACAGCCGGAAGGAATTTCTCCATCACTTCCTTAGTCTTTAATTTAAGACTTGATGTATTAATGCAAGGATGACATCCGAGAGATTCACCCTCAAGCACTTCCTTATCCATCAGTAACTGCACATGGTTATCTGTATCATTCATAAGTCCCATTATGGATACTGAACCCGGTGTTATATCTAGGAATTCCTCCATATATGATTCATCTGCAAATGAAAGTCTCGCTGAATTAATCTGCTTACTCAGATCCTTTGTCTTAAATGGCTTGTCACCCGGCATCATAAGCATATAAAAATTCGTCTTCTGTCTGTTACATAAGAAAAGATTCTTACATATAAGTGTGTCCAGAATCTTATCTATGTCATTACACACTTCCATTGTTGTAGCAGGCTCATGGTCTGTTCTGTAATATTCCATTCCAAGCTTATCCAACAAATCATATACTCTGATTTCTTTTTCTAATCTTCCTGTTTCATCGGCAGGTCTTCCTTTAATAAGTTCCATGATATTTCTCCCTGACAATCTGATATTCCAATATTCTACTCAAAATAATACAGATATACATCCTCAAGGTCAATATTATCTCCAACTTTTACTGCTTCTTCTGGCAGCTCATCACCTACAACTCTTAACGCAAGGCCGTTCTTTCTCTGTCTGATATTGCCAATCTTGTATTCCTTCTGCAGTTCGCCGACCTCGTCAAGCGTGCATGTTATCTCACCAACTTTTCCAGCCATGCTTTCAATAAGTTCAACAGGTGTTCCTGTCGCAATTATTTCTCCGCTCTTTAGAAGAAGTACTTTATCAGCAATACATTCAATATCACTTACAACATGAGTTGCAAAAAGAATTATCTTGTCCTTAGACAGCTCTGCAATATAGTTTCTGATTGAAATTCTCTCTTTAGGGTCAAGTCCTGCTGTCGGCTCATCAAGTATAAGAATCTTAGGATTACCAAGAAGTGCCTGTGCAAGCAGCACTCTCTGCTTCATTCCTCCTGAAAATCCTCCAATTTTCTTATATGCAACCTTAGTAAGATTAACTACCTCTAGCAGCTCGTCAATCTGCTGGTTGACTGTCTTAACAACCTCATTGCCATTGTCATCAGTAGTCTTAATCTTCTTAACACCCTTAATCTCTGCCATATATTTAAGAAATGCTTTAGGCGAAAAATCCTCATAAAAGCCCTGCTGCTGAGGCATGTATCCAACCAGACCCCTGAACTGTTTGCCAAGCTTTAATATATCTTCCTCGGCACTGTCCTCTCCAAAAAGAATGCTTCCACCATTCATCTTATCTCTCGATACATTATCTGTGATAAGATTAATCATAGTACTCTTGCCGGCTCCATTAGCACCAAGAATACCATATACTCCCGGTGTAAATGTATAATTAATCCCCTTCAGTGCCTGAACTGTACCATAAGTTTTCTTTAAATTCCTTACCTCTAATTTCATACCCTGTACCTTCTCTTTCCTAATGATTTTCCAACCTTCATCATAACCAGCATAATTACAAGCTCGCATACCAGCTCTGTCATATAGCGCACAATCATGAATTGTCCTACGGATGTATGAAGTATAAGACTTTTTATAACTCCGATACTGCCAATTCTATTCCCCAGTACATTTCCCATAAATGTAAGACTTACTACTGGTGCATTAAGATACGGCATGCCGTAAATATTCCTAAGCCATATTGATTCCATCCCATGAATCATCACTGCTAATGCAACCGTTAATATAATATTGGCAATATATTTATCTCTTACTACCTTCCTTCGTCCATCTGCAGAACTTCTCTCTAACAGAATCATTCCTGACTTATATTCTATACGTTCACTGCCTGCTGATATAATCATTATACCACTAATCAGTGCCAGTGTAATCATAATTCTGCGGTATAATCCCTTGTCACCTAAGATAACCTCATATCCCCTGTCTGATATGAACCACGCCTGCGTGCCATAATCATCTTCAATATGTCCGATATATTCAATCTTATCTACATACTCCTGCGCACGTTTTTGTTCTTTTACTATCTGTTGTTCTCTCTGCTTAATATTCATGAACATAATAGGGTCTACATTCTCGTATGACTCCCCGGCATATTTAGCTATCTCCTCTTCAACTGCTTCATATTTCTTCTGCAGTTCATCAAGATAATCCTGAAAATATGTATAATCCTCACCTCCATGCAGGATATACTCTTCATCCATATGCTTATTATCATCAGTATAATAGTACTGTCCTGATGAACACACATATGCCGAAACCACGAACATCGCAGCTATTACCCATACACATTTATTAGAAAATACAAGCTTATGAATCTCCTTAACCACATCAGGAAACTTAAACAGAATCTTCTGATATCCCGCTGATATACGGTCAGTAAACCTTGCAATCAATGATGCATTCCTGTAAGGCTTCATTACTGCGAACACATTTATCGCAATATAAGTCATTATACATGTAATAATTACAAGTACGAACAGGCTCGCCGAGAACACAGGAAACACAAATGTACCAACGCCCCAGTTCCTGTATGATGAAAATGTATCATTAATATTAACTATACTGATTATGTTAATGTAATGCAGCCCGTTCCATATGCTGTGAACATCAATATGCGAATATATAAACTGCTCAACCGCCGCAAATATCAGAAATACAACCATAGCCAGATTGCGGTTTCTGAACAATACGAACACTGACCATATTATCAGCGCAAGTGCCATTATGCACATCAGTGATATAACGTATAAAACCATTATATACTGTATCTTGCTCCATGGATATGTGAATTTTGCAAATGTATCAATATTCTGTATTGGACTGGCTAAATCCTTAAAGCCTCCTCTATGTATCATTGCTGCAATAAATGTTGTCCAGTACATTATTGTATGGACAAGCACCGACGCAGCGGCTATTACGCCAGTCTGTTTAATTGCAAGAATGACACGCCCTTTAGAACTTCCATATGTAAGCTGCCACATTCCGTTGTCTCTCTGTGCAAACAGGTCGTATATCACAATCAGCATTAACGCCATCGAGAAGAAATACTGATAATAATATCCTGTAAAATTCTTTACCCCTTTATACTCATCCTCGAATACATTTACATCAGCAACCCGCCTGAAATCATCTGCCGTCTGCAGAATGTTGGCATATGAGAATGACCCTGTCTTAGTAAATATACTGTATTTCTTTAATTTGTCCGCATTGTCGATTACTGAATTAACACTGTCTGAATACTCCTCCAGATATCTTGTATGTGTATTCTTCTCTGAACTAAGAATCCCCTCATCAGTTACCGGTTTGTTGGCATACAGGAAAAATATTATGTTGACAAGCGCAATTGCAGCTATCAATATCAGCTTCTTATAATTAATAACCCTCTTTAACTCCTGCATAATACCCCTCGTTTTCTCTACTTATTAATATTCCTCCAGTCAAGAAGATATATAGGTCCGTCAAATACCTCTTTCCATTCTGTCTCTGATTCAATATTCTGCTTATCTATATACATAAGCCTGTCCTCTCCCATATTCAGGCAGAACAGATATCTCTCATCACCAAAGAACATATCCTGTGCCTCCGGACACGGTATTTCATTAACAACATTTCCTTCTTTATCAAGCACAACATACTTCTTTTCTTCATTATCTATAATGCTGTGAAAATAATTACAATACATACCATTATTCAGATATATGTATCTGCCATCTGACGAAACATTACAGAAATCACAGTATTTATCAGCTTTAAATATCAGTTCAGACTGCTCACTGTTAATGTCCGATTTATACAATCCCTGACCATTCACATAATAATAAAATGTTTCTCCATTATCATCGAAATAATAGTCATTAACATCTTCTGTAGTTATCTGTGAAACATTTTTCCCGCTCTGGGAATAAGCAAGAATCCCTCTGCTTTTCACCCTGATAATTCCTTTATCGTCCTTATTGCTTTCTATCACAGTAAACATCACCTTGTCGCCAAATCCTTTAACATTAGCAACCGATATTGACTTTCCTGTAACTTCATAGACAACATTTCTGCTGCCATCTTTCAATGACAACTCTATTATCTGCTCGGTATACTCCACATCACTTCCAAGATGTGTTCCCTTATCAAATGCATACACATAATCACCAAGGAATGCCAGATGAATTGAACTTGAGTTATCACATGGCAGCAGCTCCCCGATAATCTCCCGCGAACCGCCGTCAGGGTCTGCTCTGCACAATTTTGCCATACCATTTTCTATCGGCATATAATACAGGCTGCCATTATAATAATAAATGTTGTACACAACGCAGCCCTTAAGACATGCGTCACAGCTTGCTGAGTTATGCGCGCAGTCTGGTCTTGCGCAGACAGGGACTTCATCTTTGTTATCCATATCAAAATACACAAGCATATCTTCATCTGTAATATAATAATATCCGTTCTCGGCTGCCGCTATTTTATGTATGGCGTCAGTATTCCAGTAATTAGGCGGTACATTTTCAAGATTCATTCCCTTAATTCCAGAATAATTAAGCTGTGCCGATGCCTCTTTATTCCTATGTAATCTCACATAGACAACAACTGCAATAATTACCACGGCAAGAAACCCTGCTGGAATCATCACTTTCTTAATAATATTTCCCCTCATACCAATCCCCCTATTCTTCTGAAAGCTTATATATATTTATCCTGCCCGCACTGTACTGATTGTACAATTCAATTCTGTAATAATCTGTTCCGGTGCTTCCATCCTGATATTCTGCTTTAATCTCTATTACAGCCTTATTAATGCACTCATTCGTATATCTGTATTCTTCTACTCTTGACTGCATGTAGAGATTCCACGCGTCCTGCGTTGTCGGTATATCAAGCATAAATATAAGCCTTAAAGCATTTTCATCACTTCCAACTATCCTCTTCTCCCCGGTTTTGTAATTACGTCTTTTATAATATGCATGCTCGTCCGTCTTGTAATCATCGAAAAATCCGGTAGTGTTATACACCGTTGCCGTAATTGCTGATATATCTTTATCTGCATACAGCGACGGCCATTCCATGACAATCCCCAGCGTATAATATGGCGGAACTTCACCTTTGCCATATCCTCCGCCGGCTCCCATGCAGCCCGTATCATATGTTCCAATAAACTCCTCGCCTGTAAATGTCTTATCAAGTTCAAGATAAGACATCTCCTCCCACGCTTCTGTTGTCTCCTCAACAGTTACATTTTCCTTTTTCCCGCATGATGCTAAAGACATAAGAATTGGAACAATTCCCATTAATAACAGTATTCTTTTCATAACACACGTTCCCTCCTTTTATTATTAATACGAAAAATGTTCCTGATAAGTTGACGCATTTTCACAAAAAAGTTAAAATTTTTATAATATTTTGCGGAGGATAATCTAGTGGAGAATAGTTTAGAGGAGAATACTCAGTTAGTTTTTGAAAAAGATGATTATAGATATATGAAACAGGCCATCACGCAGGCTAAGAAGGCTTATAAACTCAATGAAGTGCCTATCGGCTGTGTGATTGTGTATGAGGGAAAGGTTATAGGAAGAGGCTACAACCGCCGTAACACCGATAAGACTTCTCTCGGTCATGCCGAGATTACTGCAATTAAGAAAGCCAGCCGCTACATGGGCGACTGGCGTCTTGAGGACTGCACTTTATATGTTACGCTTGAACCTTGCCAGATGTGTGCCGGTGCTATTGTTCAGGCAAGAATTCCAAGAGTTGTTATCGGCTCAATGAATCCAAAAGCAGGCTGTGCCGGTTCAATTCTTAATATCCTTCAGATTCCGACATTTAATCACCAGTGTGAGATTACTAAAGGTGTATGTGAAGAAGAATGTTCAGAAATGCTCACAACATTTTTCAAGGAGCTGCGTAAAAGCAAGAAAAAGAATACTACTGTCACTACTGATGGAGAATAATTATGAAATTTGAATACACTTTTGAAGGCATGAAGCTTAAAGTTCTTGATGAAACATTTGCAGGAAAAGTACTTGAATTTTACAGCCGTAACCGTGAGGAATTCGACAGATACGAAGCTGCCAAGCCCGATAATTTCTATACAACAGAATATATTACAGCCACACTTAAAGCCGAATATGCTGCTTTGCTAAAGGGTGAATTCGGAAGATTCTTTCTTTTCTCTGACGACATGCCCGGTGAAATTCTCGGCTCTGTATCTTTTTTTGGTGTTACAAGCATTAACCGTTCTTGCCGGATAGGATATAAGATTGATAAGCATTACCGTAAGTTAGGACTTGGAAGCCTTATGGTTAAACATATGCTTGAGATTCTTACACATGAAAAGGAGATGCACAGGATTGAAGCTTACATTCACCCTGATAACACCTCCTCTATTAATCTTGTCAAATCTCTTGGCTTTATATCTGAAGGAACCGCCTACTCTTATGTAAAGCTCAATGGCTCATGGCAGGATCATTTAAGATTCGTCTATATCTCCTGATACCAGTATCCGAAATATGGATTGGCATAGTCACTCCTGTGGCTCTTCTTAAAATTATTAAAGCCAAACATTGAAGCCATGTAGCGTTCACGGTTGCAGTACATTCCCGGAACGCCTATGAAATATTTAGTATTATCAAGGTTATCGCGCACTCTTCCAAAAAGAATGTGTCTAAAATTATAATAACCATGTAGCAGGAAGCTGTTTCCCGCGATATCAATTTCATTCTGGTTAAGACACTTTAACTTCTCTGGCGACACTTCTATACAATCATAGAAGTAATCATCGTCAAATGCGTCTATATAATCAGCCCGCACAAAAAGCTTTTCAAAAGGATCCGTCTGCGTTGCGTCGGCTCTGTGTGCTTTTTGCTGCAAATGTTGTGTTTCCGCAGATATTTTAGCTGCTGCTCCGGCAGCCTTTATATCTTCTGTGGCTGTGTCACTCACGCTTTCAGCAGTCACACCTGTCTGTGGTCTGTATGCTTCGGCCTGCTTTGACTGAACTGTCTGCGGTCTGCCCGCTGACACAGCAGGTTCTGCCTGAGCCATCTGCGATTCTGCTGTTTGCGATTCTGCCAACTCCGGCCTGACCGGTTCTGACCTTAACGATTCTGCCAGAACAGACTCTGACATTTGCTGTCCCCGCTCTTTCTCCTCACTCTGTCTCATACGCTCTTTTATAACAATTCCGGCTTCGACCTGCTTTTTTGCATCCATTCCTGAGAACACAAGCATGTCAGGAGTTACGTCCTCATCCTTCCACATAGACATCATACAATCATATCTTGCATCCTCCCTTGCAACCGCAAGCCCGCATATATCCTTAAATCCATAACCTGTTTCATTGATATTATCAGGATTGAATATTCCACTGTATTCCATCTGTCCCATTTTTACAAGACATTCGCCCAGCTTTATAAGCCTGTAACCACCGTCAGTAACCATCATATATATCCCAAACATTTCCGGACTGTCTGTCTTAACGCCTCTTAAGCTGATGCTTAACTTGAACTGCCCCTGATGCACCAATGCCTTTGCAAATCCTACATTTCTTCCCTTTACTCCTTCCGGATATGAATATATGTATGAAACAAGACGCTGATAATCCACAATAAACCTCCGCCATAATTAATTCTCTTATGCACCTTATGCCAGATTTCTGTAGATTATTCCGAAAATTTCCCAGTGACAGTAACATGCCGGCTGTTTTTCTTGACATTTTTTATTAAGTTTCATAACATTATTCTTATAGATTGGAGGCAATATGAGCGATAATAAATATAATAATGTTATGCACCTCGGCAACCCAACTAACACGATTGCCGTGCTTAACAGATATGGTTTTGATTTCAAGAAAAAGTTCGGTCAGAACTTTCTTATAGATGAAAATGTTGTTGAGAAAATCGTACGTGAAGCAGGCGTTACGAAAGACGATTTCGTTGTTGAAGTCGGCCCTGGAATCGGAACAATGACTCAAATTCTGTGTGAGAATGCCAGAGAAGTTGTTGCCGTTGAGATTGATAAGAAGCTTATTCCTATCCTTACAGAGGACACACTTTCTTATTATGACAATGTAACAGTAATCAATGAAGATATCTTAAAGCTTGATATCAAGAAGCTTGCAGATGAGAAGAATGAAGGCAGACCAATCAAGGTTGTTGCCAACCTTCCATACTATATAACAACACCTATTATTATGGGACTTTTTGAGAGCCATGTACCATTAGACAGTATAACTATCATGGTTCAGAAAGAGGTAGCTGACCGCATGCAATGTGGGCCTGGAACTAAAGATTATGGCGCACTTTCACTCGCTGTACAGTTCTACGCCAAGCCAAAGGTTGTGCTTAATGTGCCTGCTAGCTGCTTTATGCCTCGTCCTAATGTTGATTCAGCGGTTATCCGTCTTGAGCGCTTCAAAACCCCACCTGTTGATGTTAAGAATGAACATCTTATGTTCAAGATAATAAGAGCATCATTTAACCAGCGCCGAAAGACTATGCTTAACAGTGTTGGCAATTCCGGTATAGGAATCACTAAAGAAGCTCTTACCAACGCATTAGAAACTATGGGACTTCCGCTTACCATCCGCGGCGAAGCCCTTACACTTGAGCAGTTTGCAGAGCTTAGCAACCTGCTGTGCTAAATAACATGATACCTATAAGTAGTCGCATTTTCACTGCTTTAGTAGGTATTTTTCTTAGTAAAATTGATGTGATACAAGTTTTTTCTACTCTAAAGACCTATACAACAACAAAAAACGGCTATTTAGTAGGTGTTTTCATGGCTTTATCAATAAAAGCCAAGTTAAAAGACCTACTAAATAGCCGTTTTATTATATTTTATAGGTTTCAGCCCCATTTACACAAGAGAAATGGCTGCCATGCCGGCAAATTTTCCAACGTATTACTCCCCAAAAAGCAGCCTTCTCGCATTCTGGTTAGTGATATCAATAACCTCCTGCGTATCAAGCCCTTTAATCTGCGCCAGCTTTTCTGCAACATACCTTATATTGCGGCTGTCGTTTCTCTTACCTCGGTTAGGCTCAGGTGCCATATATGGGCTATCTGTCTCCAGAACAATCCTATCCATCGGTATATACGCGGCTGCTTCCACAAGCTTCTTGGCATTCTTAAATGTAAGAACTCCGCCGATTCCTATAGAGAAGCCCATATTAAGAAAATCTCTTGCTGCTTCCTTACTGTATGAATAACAGTGGATTATTCCGCCTGTATCCTGTCCGTGATTACTCTTTAATATGTCGATTGTATCCTGACATGCATCTCTTGAATGAATCATTACCGGCATGTGTGTGCGGTACGCTACATCCATCTGTGCTGCAAACCATTCACGCTGCTGTTTCTTTTCAGCCGCCGCCATATCTGCATCATCTGACACATAATAGTAATCAAGTCCGATTTCTCCAAGTGCAACAATCTTTCTTATCTTAGCTTCACCAAGCATGTTTTCCAGCCATTCAATGTCCGATTCTTTTAATCTTACAATATCCTCCGGATGGAAACCAATCGCTGCGTATACCTTTTCATACTGTGCAGCAAGTGCAAGGGAAGCCTCACAGCCCTGACGGCTTGCACCTACATTAACAATGTAATCAAGCTCCCCTGTATCACTAAGCATGCTGCTTATAAGTTCATCTCTGTCCTCATCAAATCTTTCATCATCATAATGAGCATGAGTTTCAAATATCTTCATATCTATCAGCCAATCTCTGCGCCTTCAATAATATCCTTCTCAAGTGTAAGAACTGATAAGTTATCCTTATCATCCCATGCTGAGATAATCATTCCCTGCGACTCAATACCACAGATCTTTCTTGGCTTTAAGTTAGTACATACAACTAACTTCTTACCAATAAGCTCCTCTGGCTTGTAGTACTTCTGGATACCAGACACAATAGTTCTCTTCTCATCACCAATCTGAAGCTCGAACTTAAGAAGCTTTGTCTTCTTAACAGCTTCACATGTAAGAACCTTGGCAACTCTGAACTGAACCTTTTCGAAATCATCAAATGTAATCTCAGGCTTAGCTTCAACCTGTGGATATTCTGTAACACCATTAGCCTTCTTCTGTGCTTCCTGAATAGCCTCAACCTTTTCCTTAAGGTCCTTCTCGAAGTCAAGTCTTGCAAAAAGAATCTCTGGAGTCTCAGTAACCTTAAGTCCTGTTTCTCTTAAGCCAAATGTAGCAAGGTCGTCAAAGTCTCTTACTCCTGCCTCTGGATTAGCTGGGTAAAGCTGTGCAAGAATCTTATCTGTAGTCTCTGGCATGAAAGACTTAAGAAGATTAGCACCGATTGTAATACTCTCAACAAGGTTGTAGAGAACCTCTGCTAATCTGTCCTGCTGTGCCTCATCCTTTGCAAGAGCCCAAGGCATTGTCTCGTCGATATATTTGTTACATCTCTTAAAGAGTGTGAATACCTCTGTAATAGCATCTGCCACATGAAGTGTAGCCATCTTTGCCTGAACCTTATCTCTTGATGCTGTTACAACTGCCTTAAGGTCACCGTCAATTGCAGCATCCTCTACGCCAGTCTTATTAACAACTCCACCAAAGTACTTGTTAGACATTGCAATTGTTCTGTTTACAAGGTTACCAAGTGTGTTGGCAAGGTCTGAGTTCATACGCTCAACCATAAGTTCCCATGAGATAACACCATCATTCTCAAATGGCATCTCGTGAAGAACAAAGTAACGTACAGCATCAACACCGAAGAGGTCTACAAGGTCATCTGCATAGATAACATTTCCCTTAGACTTACTCATCTTACCATCATTCTGTAATAACCATGGATGTCCAAATACCTGCTTAGGAAGTGGCTCACCAAGTGCCATAAGGAATATTGGCCAGTAAATTGTATGGAATCTGATGATATCCTTACCGATAAGGTGAAGGTCTGCTGGCCAGAACTTCTTGTACTGCTCTGAAGAATTGCCATCAGCATCATATCCGATACCTGTGATATAGTTAGTAAGGGCATCAAGCCATACATAAACTACATGCTTGTCATCAAAGTCAACCGGTATACCCCATTTGAAAGATGTTCTTGATACACATAAATCCTGAAGTCCAGGAAGAAGGAAGTTATTCATCATCTCATTCTTTCTTGAAACAGGCTGGATGAATTCTGGATGTGTATTGATATGTTCAATAAGCTTGTTAGCATATTTGCTCATCTTGAAGAAATAAGCCTCTTCCTTAGCTGGCTTAACTTCACGTCCACAATCAGGACACTTTCCATCAACAAGCTGGCTCTCTGTCCAGAAAGACTCACATGGAGTACAGTACAAGCCTTCATATGACCCCTTATAAATGTCTCCCTGATCATAAAGTTTCTTGAAAATCTTCTGAACCTGCTTCTCATGGTAATCATCTGTTGTTCTGATGAACTTATCATATGAAGTATTCATAAGATCCCAGATTCTCTTAATCTCTGTTGAAACATTGTCAACGAATTCCTTAGGTGTAATTCCAGCTTCCTCAGCCTTAAGCTCAATCTTCTGACCATGCTCATCAGTTCCTGTCTGGAAAAATACATCGTAGCCTTCCTGTCTTCTGAATCTTGCAATACTGTCTGCAAGAACGATTTCATAAGTATTACCGATATGTGGCTTGCCTGATGTATAGGCAATAGCTGTTGTCATATAAAATGGACCTTTACTCTGTGGCATATCATTTCCTCCATAATCTATTATTTTAATTCATCGCTATAACGCAAATGTAGTGTGAATCATTTATCCGTAAACTTTATCATAGAAAAATTTACAATAAGTGTCAAGTCTGTATTAAGTATGATACAATATGTGAATAATAAATCAGTATTTCTTATAATATTAATTAAGACAGAAATGAGGATTAGTATGCGTAATAAACAAATTTGCCTTTTACATCAATTTCTTAACAAGGCTGTGAGCCTGCTGATAGTTTTTATAATGATAATTACCCTGTCTGGCTGCAGCCTGCCCTGGAATCAGAAGCAGATATCAGAAACCACTATATCTGCCGCCGAGGATAACGCTGATTTCACGGAATATGTAAACAGCCTGTTTGCTGACCTGTTAAGTGCCGATATGGTGTCCCTGCATGCCTATGTTGAACACCCCAAGAATTTCGGAATTAACGATTATGAGATTACTCTTGGCCGCTACGACCTTGACAATCCCGATGACTCCTCAGATTACACCGACATAATATCAACGCTTAAATCATTTGACAGAAGCACACTCTCCGCAAAACAGCAGATAACGCTTGACGAGCTTCTTATGTACATGGAAAATGCGCTGGAATACAGTGATTTGTACATGTTTAATACACAGCTTCAGACAACTACAGGTATTCATGTCCAGCTACCGCTGCTTTTTGCTGAATATACATTTGCAGAAAAGAAGGATATTGACGAATATATTGAGCTTCTATGTGATGTTGACGGATACTTTGAAAATATGGCTGCATTTGAGAAGCTTCGTGCTGATAACGGATATTTTATGGAAGATACCCTTGCCGATGAGGTAATTGAAAGCTGCAAATCATTCCTTGAGACTGCCGGTTTAGAAGATGGTGCAATGATATCAACCTTTAACGAAAAGCTTGCTTCTGTTGACGGACTTTCTTCACAGGATATTGCAGATTATAAAGCTAAAAATGTGTCCGCAGTCAATGAACATGTAATCCCAGGATACCAGTCCCTTGTAAATGCACTTACTTCATTAAAAGGCTCTAACAGATATTCAGGCGGTTTATGCAATTATCCTGAGGGTTCTCGGTATTTTGAATATATACTCTCTTCAACACTTGGCTGGAGCAAATCTGTTGACGAATACGATAAGCTGGTTGATTCTTATATCAAGAAATATATGCTCAAAATGCAGTCGCTTGCGCTTAAAGACTCCTCTATTCTTGATAAATTTGACACATTTTCATTCAATATGACAGACCCGGTTGGCATACTTACCGACCTTAAGAAAAGAATAACCGATGATTTTCCTGAAATTCCAGATGTGAATTATAATATCAAATATGTGTCAAAGGCGCTTGAGGACTACACCAGTCCGGCTATGTACTTTATTCCGCAGCTTGATAACCTTGATATCAATTCAATATACATCAATTCTTCAGGCACTTCTGCAAGTGAATTATATCCTACACTTGCACATGAAGGGTATCCGGGACACATGTACCAGACACAGTATTTTGCCGCAACCAATCCTGACTGGATAAGATACATTCTTGCACCAGGCGGATATGTTGAAGGCTGGGCATCATATGTTGAAGTTCTTTCTTATAATTATGCACAGACTGACAACGATACACTTAACAAAATGTATGCTGCTAATTATGCCACCGTCCTGTGCCTTTATGCAAAAGGGGATATTGGCGTTAATTACTATGGATGGAGTGAAGATGATGTTTACCGATTCATCAGCCAGTATGGTTTTGATGATAAATCAGTCGCTCACGAAATGTATTACGCATTTGTCTCTGACCCGGGCAATTATTGCAAATATGTTCTTGGAATGTTAGGATTTGAGCTGTTAAAGACTAAGGCACAAAGTGAACTTTCTGATAAATTCAATCTTAAAAATTTTCATCAATATATACTCGACATGGGTCCTGTGCAGTTTGATATATTATTTAACAACCTTGATGCATGGATTAAAAAAGAAAAATAACATTAAAAATGGGATGTTACCTTAACACAATAGTCTGGTAACATCCCTTATTTATTTATATACTTCCACCCGGATAATAGCCGCCTGAACCATAGCCACAGCACATAGGCATACATATATTTGAACACAGGCAGAGTGCAACCCACGGAGCACAGCCTGTACAATATGTTGTAGATGACGGCCCCTGATACTGCGTCCTTCTTCCTGCATACCAGCTTCCACCGCTTGCAATACGCTGATACAACAGCTGATACTGCATATTGTCAGGATCAGAATCCAACGCACGCTTGGCATCTTCCAACGCAGTTGCTTCTTCTCCTTTTCCAAGATGTGCTAATGCACTATAGTAGTACCATCTTCCATCCCGGTCAGTTATGTTGTTAAGCACATTAATAGCTTCATCATAACTTGAATTATTAATATAATTAGCTGCCGCCCTCAGATGCACTGTTGTAGGATCATTGCCATTGAGATTATCACTGCCATATCCATTGCCACCATAGCTTCCAGTATATCCACCAAATCCAAATGGACCAAATCCCCAGAAGCTTCCGAAATCTCCATATCCGCCCTGTGACTGGTTCTGATAATCACCATCATAACCATAATGATCTGAACGACCTGTACCATAACGCGTCTGGCTGTATGACTGACTACTGTATCCGCCCTCACGCTCACGCATTATCTGATTATAAGCCTGCTGTACAAGCTTAAACATCTCTTCTGCCTGATCCTTATTAGGATTATTAATGTTAGCATCAGGATGATACTTTCGGCTCAGTGTTCTGTATGCTTTTTTCACTTCATCATCGGAAGCATCTCTTGATACTCCCAACACTTTATATGGATCTGTCATTATGTTCCTCCAACTGCTTACCGGCAGTATTATTTTTCTTCCTTCTGGCGGCGTAGAACTTTGTCCATACACCTGAATATATAATATTTCTTAACAGCTCTGCATTAGCAAGAATCGGCAGTCTCTCAAAAGCCCTTGCACATCCTGCCATATACGCTTTAAGTATGTTTTCTGCAAATGTATCAAAATCCTCTACATCATTATGATACTTAAATACATTATAATTGTTCTTTTTCTCGTCTTTTTCCAAATCATCATATGCATCTAACAGATATATAAATCTGCCAAGATTATTGCCAAGCACCCTTAACTCATCACTCCACTCATCATCTTTCATGGCAGCAACTTCACCTAACAGTATACCAAACTGCTCTGCCGGCTTGTCAATATTCGTTTCCTGTGCTTTTTCATATTCTGACAACTTAGAAAGGCTTTTCCTTATAATCTCTGCCTTATGCGGATATTTCTTCTCAAGCTTTTTAATATCTTTTTTCAATACTCCGGCATAAGTTCTTTTCAAGACCTTTTTCTCATCGTACCAGTCGTCCATACATTTGTAATATGTCAGAAGAACATTCATGTCCGCAACATAATCTGAAACAACGTTACGCCTCACAGGATGCTTTCTTAATGGATGTGTGACGCAACGTTCCTCAGAGTATATAGTTTCCGGTTCATACAACCCTGTAAGAAGTATAACCAGAAATGTCATATCATAGCTTAAGGAAATCTGCCCCTTCAATCCATGCGCTTCTGCCAGCGAATCGCACAGACCACAATAGTATGAGCGGTATTTATCAAATTCTCTGAATTTCAGTTCTGGCTGATCAACAACTATATACCCGTACATACTAAACTCATACCTCCATTTTCGCTTATCATATAACATTGAAAATATTCAGTCAATCAGCCTTTCAAAGATTAATAAATTATTAATACTATTTTTAGATATTATTCTTGTCATCAAAATCAGTTCCCCACAAAAGGAAACTTGTATAATCATCTAGCGAATTGACTGGACGCATTACATCACTCTCGTCAAGATTGCTGGCAAATTCATTCTCACCGTCATCATAACCTTTATCGCCCTGCCCATTATCGTATCCGTTTCTGTACTCATCTTTTTCATGATTATAGTCAAATGCTGGAAACATTATGCCACCTCCTTTCGAAGGTAGTATGTTAAGTTTCACCCGGTTTTATCCGATATTATATTCAGCTGATAAATGTGTATTCAATCACACTTGATATATAAGGAGGAAACTTATGCGGATTACATCACAGATGCTGGCAGCTAACCAGCTTAAAGCAGGCATTGAGCCTTCATCAAAGACTCTTCTTGATTACATACAGAATGATGACAATGACAGCCTTACAAGCCTGCTTTCCAAAAAAACTGACACTTCAACATCTTCACTTACTAAGAAATTACAGAAAGACGCTTACAAGAATATTAAAGATGATGCTGATTCTGTTACAGAGAATGCAGCTAAATTCACAGATGAGAAATCTACTCTTTTTGCTGATGCAGAAAAGACCGGTGATTATTCTGCAATATATGCGGATATCAAATCTGTAGTTGATTCTTATAATAAGCTCTACAACACCCTTGGTAAAACATCTAGTTCTATCAATACTATGTGTTCTGACCTTTTAAAGGAAGCAGTTAAAGAGAACTCTGAAACATTATCTGCAGTAGGAATTGCACTTAAAGACGATGGTTCTCTTTCAATTGATGAAAATAAACTTAAGGCTGCTGATACAGATACTTTAAAGAAAGCATTTGGAACATCATCAGAATTTGCAAAGAGGCTTGGAATTATTGGCTCTAATGTATCATCACTTGCAAAGGCTAACATTAATTATGTTACTAACTCATATACATCATCAGGTGCCGCCTCTAACTCATCAGATGATTTATATTCACTTATGACAAGTAAGTTTAATTCTCGCGGTTAGAATTTCTGATAACGGATATGCATATATGATGTCCGATTTATTCAATATTGTATATTTTAAAAACCTCTCCATACCAGCATTTATAATGTCGGTATGGGGAGGTTTTAATATATAATAGTTATATATTTATTTTTGTTAATTCTACCTGATATCTAACTCTGGTGGAACATCCAGCTCGTGTGGAACTGGCGCACCGTTCTTCTTTCTCTGTCGTACACACTCGGTCAGCAGGTACTCTATCTGTCCATTAACAGACCTGAAATCGTCCTCTGCCCACGCTGCAATGGCATCATAGAGTTTAGCTGATAACCGGAGAGGAACCTGTTTCTTACCTGAATCTGCCATTAGTAAAGACTTCCTGAATTAACTACTGGCTGGGCATCTTTGTTTCCACAAAGGACGACTAAAAGGTTGGATACCATAGCTGCTTTTCTCTCTTCATCAAGCTCTATAACCTGTTTTTCTGATAATCTCTCAAGCGCCATCTCTACCATTCCTACAGCACCATCAACTATCATCTTTCTTGCATCTACTATTGCTGATGCCTGCTGTCTCTGAAGCATTACTGCTGCTATCTCAGGTGCATACGCAAGATATGTAATTCGTGCTTCTATTATCTCAAGTCCGGCATCTGCTACTTTGCCCTGGATTTCTTTTCTTATTCTTTCTGCTACAACTTCACTTGAACCACGAAGGCTTCCCTCATCTGCGATTCCATCTCCCGTTGTATCTACATTTTCTGCAACATCATATGGATACATGCGGACAATATTACGGAGTGCGCTGTCACACTGTAATGAAAGATATTCCTTATAATTATCTACATTAAACACTGCCTTAGCCGTATCTGTCACCTTCCACATAACTGCAATACCAATCTCAACAGGATTACCAAGGCAGTCATTAATCTTCTGTCTGCTGTTGCTCAGTGTCATTATCTTAAGTGAAATCTTCTTATTAACTGACTGTGAATTATTTCCTGCTGCAATTGCCATTCCTGCAACACCTGCCATGCTTGCCAGATCAAGCTTATTTCCATCGCCTGTCACATCACCGCTCTGATTAAGCTTAGTTGACGCTGCCGGGTTAACAGCCACACAAAAAGGATTCACAAAGTAAAATCCCGCTTCTTTAATAGTTCCAACATACTTGCCAAAAAGTGTAAGCACAAGTGCTTCCTGTGGTTTTAATACCTTAAGACCGATAAAGAATATCCAGCCTATTGCTGCGTATACACTGCCTGCAACGATAAGTACTATCCATCCTGCTTTAGTCTCTGCCTGTTCAACCATAATCGAACCGATAATAATTGCTGCTATAGCTGCTGCATAAAGTAATATAAACAGTGTAACCATTATCAGACCATTCTTGCTTTTCTTTAAAACCTTTTCTTCCATATAAAAATACCTCCTTAACACCCTGATTATTAATCTTGTTATCGATTATTCTTTTAATGGTGTCTTTATTGATATTTGTATGATATCATTTTGATATCGTATTGTCAAGAT
>ERZ1026876.223-NODE-223-length-37489-cov-57.313886_pt1 | contig 37489 bp, 43 predicted proteins | sample MGYA00380168_ERZ1026876 | MGnify/ENA primary metagenome ERZ1026876 (study PRJEB33269, sample SAMEA4719804) | human gut metagenome | biome: human-associated habitat; feature: organic feature; material: feces | place: Cameroon | collected 2013-10 ... | reverse complement strand
ATCACATGATGCACGGCACGGCGAACCGGAGGAACGCAGAGCACTACGGACTGAAGGTCTATCTGTGTCCACACTGTCACCACAGAGTCCACTGTGAGCCGGGCGGAGAGCTCGATCTGGAGCTCAAGAAGCTGGCACAGACGGAATTTGAGCGGAAGTGGGGGCACAAGGAGTGGATGAAAGTGTTCCAGAAAAGTTATCTGGGGTGAAACATGTACGAGAGACTTGCACTATACGACATTGTAACTGATGTTGGAAACTCCAAAAGGCTTACACCTCCATTTCCGCTGTATGCGGTAAAAGGTGATAGCTGGCAGGCGTATCAGCGGAGAAAAAGAGAGTATGAGATTTCCGAGGAACGGCGTGATATGTGGCTTGGAAAAACAGCAAGCATAGCAGCTTTGTCGAATGTAAAACTGCCAAAAGGGTACTGCTCAAAACGGAAAAGAGGAGCCGCAAGATTTTTTCTCCGTTCGGAAGACTGGAGCGAAGTCTTTTACACAGACTGCTACGGCGGAAAAGAGAAAGCGTATGAGCATACCGAACGAAAAGAGGAGCTGATACAGCGGTATATCGAGTGGTTCGCTGAGAAAAGAAAGGAAATGAGAAAAGGGATGGAATCAAGCATCAAGCAGGAAATCGAAAGCATAGCGAAAAAGGATGAGACATGTGTGAGCGTCTACAAGAATGTTCGCGGAAACCAAGGTGGTGTCGCCAATCTTCTGAAAGTGCTCACGAGAACCATGGAGCGGCAGGGTGCTGACATCAGAAGCATCGCGAAGGTGCAGTATTCGATCTGCCAGCAGGCAGGGATCATGATCCCGGAAGAGTTTATCGAAGATGTTGCTGTTGTCTTGTATGCGGAGGCCGAACAGGGGAAGGAAGAATGAAAATCAAAAGGATGATCAAGCAGTTATTCTGTGCTCACAAATGGGAGTGCCATGCAGTGTCATACAGTGAGGGCACGGTATCGAGGTACTACCAGTGCCCGAAGTGCGGAAAGAGGACGAAGATGGTGTACGGCCCGTACAGAAAGGGGACGATGTGAGCGGAGAAAAGAGCTGCGGAACCTGCGAGTATGCGGATTACCACATGCCGGACGCACGGCCGCGAGGGACGCATGTGAGGTGTGAAGTGTACTCTTGCCAGAAGGAGACGGGAAGCAAGGGCTGCAGCAACTGGAAGGAGAGAAAGCGGAATGATCGGAAATGAAGTCAGTAAGGAAGACGCAGCAGCTTATCTGAGAAGTCAGGGCCTAAAGGCAGCTGTATCTAACGGCGTGGTAGTAGCTTATATGCCGCTTGCGGATGCACTCAAGCCGAAGGCCATGGAGAAGCTTAGAAAGATGCTTGCCGGGATAGGGTATACAGCATCGTGCGGAATCAAACCGGAGGTGGAAGATGAGTGAAATGAAGTGGATTCCGGTAGAGGCGAGATTGCCGAAAATGTATGAAACGGTCATCGTCACTACATCCGCGAATGCGGTGACGACTGCATTTATGAATGATGATCAAAAATGGAGATACCTTGAAGTCACAGAACGTTGTTTTAAGGCCCGGGTAACTGCGTGGATGCCACTTCCGGAGCCGTACAAGGAGGAAAGTGATGATGATTAAACTGACAGATGAGGAATATGAAAAGCTCAAGGAACTGGCAGATTACCAGATACCGAAGAAGTCAAAAGTTGTTTATGAATGCTCGACACATCTGCGTATACGGGAGAATCGCTGTCCGACATGCGGCACTTGTCTTGATAAGCGCTGGGACAAGTACTGCTTCCAGTGCGGGCAGCGCATAGATTGGAGCGATTGGAAGGAGGAATGAACATGGCTTCTTGGTATGAAAAATGGTGCAAAAAGAATAATGAAAAAGCAAAAAAAGACTATGTAACAATTTCCAGACTGGAATTTGTAGACACTATTTCCAGCACAATAGCAAGTCTTGATGCGGATTTAGAAGAAGCACATTCTCTTTCTATTTTTGGAGCGATAGTAGCGGAAAAAATCTTTGACAAGCAGGAGACGAATGAGGGGAAAAATGAAAAGGCAGACGATTGAAGAGTACGTGAGGGAAATGCTCAGTAGAAAGGGGAAATGATGACAAACAGAGAGAAAAACAAAAAGAGATTCGATGAGCTTGGGCTTGGAGGTTCGTCAGACTTTATAATTGCACATCGCATTGCAGTAATGGAAAACGGGGATGTGGGTCTGTGTATACAAACGCCGTGTGTCGACTGCATATTTTGCAATGGATACTGGAACTGCAATAAGGAAAAGATAAAGTGGCTTGAATCCGAAGCAACCACAGATGAACTAGCATCAGAGAAAAAGAATGAAAAGAAAGATTCAGCTCCAAAACACAAGCTCTTTATCTCCTGTCCTACAAAAGGAAGAACAGAAGAGGATATTAAAAATAGTTTTGAAGTTCTGAAGAGAACGGCGGAAGCATATACCGGGAAGAGCTTGCAGGTACTCAATCCCTATGAGCCGAAGACTTTTAAAAGCGATGCGGATCGCATCCGAAGCATGGGTGACTCCATAAAGTTGATAGCAGATGCAGACTACTTTATTACCGTTGATAGGTTTTGGGAGCATACGGAGTGTGGCGTAGAAAATAATATTGCCGGGGAATGTGGTGTGAAAAGAATGTTAGCAATGACCGAGTTCGCTGCACCGGATGTGATTGAAAAATCAAAAAATATGGTACGGAATCCGTATTATAACGGATGAAGGAGAATTACGCATGACAAACGAAGAACTGTATAAAGATGAAGTCGAAAAGATAATGAAAGAGGATGACACACGGCATCCAGCTGTACGCAATGGGAAACCAGTTTCGTGCATTGGCATGAGCTGCCGCGACTGCGATTTGCACAATCTGAAAACGGACGTCGGCTGTTCAGGCTACTATAGAGATTGGCTTAAATCCGAAGCTGAGCCAGATAAAACAGCACCAGAGGAGAAAGAAAAGATGGAGAAAGACGAAATTAAAGTCGGGGATACCGTAAGAGTTACAGAAGACCCCGTGTTGAAAGGCAAAACCGGAATTGTTAGAAGAATATATTGTACCAACAACGGAAAGCCCTACGTAGTGAATTTTGATAAAAACTTTTGTTGGACTTTTTCGGATCACGAGATTGTAAAGGTCAAGTCAAAGAAAACGCCGCCCTGCATTGTAGTCTACAGAGACGGGGAGCTCATAGCCACAATCACAGAAGATGAGATTAACTGGGACCCGGAATATCAAGTGCGACTGAAACCAGTTATTCCGGAGCATAAGCTCTTTATTTCCTGCCCCATGAAGGGACGAACAGAAGAGAACATCAAAAAGAGCTTTGAAGTCATGAAGAGAACTGCGGAAGCATATACCGGAGAAACTCTGGAAGTAGTCAATCCCTATGAGCCGAAGACTTTTGAAAGTGATGCGGATCGCATTCGAAGCATTAGCGATTCTATCAGGTTTATGGCAGAAGCGGATTACTTTATCACATTCGAAAATTATTTCGATTATAGAGGGTGTTACGTAGAAAATCAGGTTGCGGCACTATATGGCTTGAAAAGAGTGTTGGCAATGACTAAGTTTGCCGCACCCGATGTGCTGGATAAAAGGAATGAGGAAAGCGAAGATGAAGATTCGGACACTTGGAAGAAAAAGCAAAATGAAAATGCGGATGAAAGAAAACGTAGAACTGGGAATCCGTGAGAGTTATCTTGGCGTTCACGGGTCTATAACACTAAGAACCGGTGATGTATTTGAAGTAACCAAGATGTGCGGCGGCTGTAAGCTGGAACGGGACGGAATACGCATCTATGCAACTGAAGGGTTCGATACGTTACTTATGGAGAAGGTGAAAGAATGAATAAAGCAGTATTGATGGGCCGGTTAACGAAGGATCCTGATGTCCGGTATACTCAGGACGCACAGCCCATGTGCATAGCAAGGTACACCCTTGCGGTGGATCGGAGAGGAAAGAAGGACGGGCAGCAGACGGCAGATTTTATCTCCTGCGTAGCATTCGGCAAGGCAGGAGAGTTCACAGAGAAGTATCTGCACAAGGGCATGAAGATCTGTGTGGCCGGGCGGATCCAGACCGGAAGCTACACCAGACAGGACGGGCAGAAGGTTTATACGACGGATGTAGTAGTGGAAGGACAGGAGTTCTGCGAAGGCAGGGCAGCGAATGACGTCGCGCACAACTACAGCACGCCTGCGCCTGATCAGAGCAGTGCGATCGACGGATTCATGAACATCCCGGAAGGGATCGATGAAGAGCTGCCATTCAATTGAGGAGGCGGGGATGTCAACGAAATTCGCTGAGGATGTATACGTGACATGCCCGATGTACTGCAAGGAGGCATCCTGTGAGATCAGGTGCCTCCCACTGACAGACGATGCCACTCACACCACGATAAACTTCAAAAATGCAGACGTGAAACGGGCATACAAGAAAGACTTCTGTAAAGGCTGCTTCTGGAACTGCTCCGCGTACCGGGCAATTGCTGAGAACGATGACGGGATAGACAGAGGCCGAAAGGGCATGGAAGAGAGAGCCCAGGCAAAGTACCGGAAGAAGATGAGGATGTAAAAAGAGGATCGGGATTTTCCTGGTCCTCTTATTCATTGTATCACAGAGGGTGCCCTATAAACCGGGCCTTTTCCTTGTCAAAATATAGGTTATAGGGCAAGGAAACTATGCTTACAGCAAAGCAGGAAAAATTTGTACAAGAGCTCATAAAGAACGGAGGAAATAAGTCCGCAGCATATCGGGCTGCATATGACACGTCAAAGATGAAAGAGAAAACAATCACGCAGAAGGCGTGCAGACTCTTTCAGCAGGACAACGTCAGGGCAAGGTATGACGAAATTCAGGGCAAGGTCATCGAGAAAACTGCAGATGATGCTGCATCTATGCGTGCTTTTATCATCCAGAAGCTCAAGGAGATCGCAAGCGGAGAGCTGACGGACATCGAAGAAGGCAGATGCGCAGATGGATCATGGGGGATCAAGAAGAAGACTCGAAGAGTCAGCGATGTGCAGGCAGCACTCCAGAAACTGGCGGAGTACTACGGATGCACTCCGGAAGCTGCGCAGAGCACAGAGATTGTGATCCGGTACGAGGACGGTGGGGAGTATGCAGACTGAGCTCATTATCGGCAGGCCTTCGGAGAAGCAGAAAAAATTCCTTCTTGATCACCACAAGATCGTAGGCTACGGAGGCGCAAGAGGCGGAGGCAAGAGCTGGTCTATCCAGACGAAGGCGAAGCTTTTGGCCTTCAAACACAAGGGGATCAAGATCGCCATCTTCCGCCGCAAGTACCCGGATCTTGAAAAGAACCACATTCGGACCCTCGTGGGGGAGCTTGTGGGCGCAAAGGTAGCGAAGTACTCCAAGCAGGAGAAGCGCCTTACGTTTAATACCGGCTCTGTGATCGAGTTTGTATTCGCGCAGCGCACGGATGAGCTGGTCATCAAGACGCAGGGTATCGAGTGGGATGTGATTTTCATCGACGAGGCGACGCAGTGGACAGAGGAAGAGCTGAAGATGATCTACTCGTGCTGCAGAGGCGCAAATGACCATCCCAAACGCATCTATCTCACCTGCAACCCCGGAGGTGTAGGGCACCAGTACATCAAGCGGATTTTCATCGACAAGAAGTATCTGCCCGGCGAGTACCCGGAAGATTACAGCTTCACACAGGCAAAGCTGACCGACAACACAGTGCTCATGAAGAGAGACCCCGGTTACATCAAGAGTCTGGAAGCACTCCCTCCGAAGCTCCGGAAGGCATGGCTGGATGGGGAATGGGATGTCTTCAGCGGTCAGGTCTTTGAGGAATTCCGGGATGATCCGGAGCACTACGAGGACAGGCAGTGGACGCATGTGATCGATCCCTTCGATATCCCGATCGGGTGGACGATCTGCAGGAGCTACGACTTCGGATACAGCAAGCCTTTCTCCTGCGCATGGTGGGCCGTGGACTATGACGGGAGGCTGTACCGCATCCTTGAGCTGTACGGATGCACGCAGACCCCGAACGAGGGCGTGAAGTGGACCCCGCAGGAGCAATTTAAGCGCATACGGGAGATTGAGACTCAGCACCCATGGCTCAAGGGCAGGCGGATCTTCGGCGTAGCGGATCCTGCTATCTGGAATGCAGAGAGCGGGGAAAGCGTAGCGGACGTAGCTGCGCAGCATCAAATCTATTTTGACAAGGGAGATCACGAGCGAATCGCCGGGTGGATGCAAGTGCATTACCGACTGGCATTTGATGATAACGGGATCCCCATGATGTACATCTTCAGCAATTGCAAGGCTTTCATTCGGACGATTCCCCTGCTTGTGTATGACGAGCACAAGGTAGAGGACATCGACACGACGCAGGAGGACCATGTGGCCGATGAAGTACGGTACGAGTGCATGAGCAGGCCGATCAAGCCGCAGCGCAAGGAAGTAAAGGTTGAGATCAAGGATGATCCTCTCAACCAGAGAATAAAGAAGCAGCGGGCAAAATTCATCCCGCACGGATAGGAGAAGAGCATGGCAGACATTATTGACATCACACAGCAGCCGGAGGAAGCCACGCAGCCGGTACAGCCGATTGGCAAGGAGCAGGTTCGCAACGCCTACGAGGTGCTCCGGAAGTACAAGCAGGGCAAGCAGCGCCTCGAAGACAAGATCACGCGCAACGAAAAGTGGTGGAAGATGCGCCACTGGGATCTGATGCAGACAGAGGAGACAATGGATGACCCGAAGCCTGCATCTGGGTGGCTCTTCAACACGGTCATCAGCAAGCATGCGGATTTTATGGACAATTTTCCGGACAGCGACATCCTGCCAAGAGAGCCGGGGGACGTGGAGGAAGCACAGCGCTTGTCTTCCATCATCCCCGTAGTGATGGATCAGATCGGATACCGGAAAGTCTACTCGGATGAAGTGTGGTACAAGCTGAAGAACGGCACCGGGTGCTTCGGTATCTATTGGGACCAGAGCAAGCTCAACGGCCTCGGGGACATCTCCATCGAGAACGTTGATCTGCTCTCGATCTTCTGGGAGCCGGGCATCAAGGACATCCAGAAGAGCAAGAACATCTTTACGGTGGAACTTGTGGACAACGACACGCTGAAGCAGGCCTACCCGCAGGTGGCGGATCAGCTCTCTGCCTCCAGCGACACAATCCTCAAGAAGTACATGTATGACGAGACGATCGACACGACCGGGAAGACCGCCGTCATTGACTGGTACTACAAGAAGCCGGTGAATGGCAAGATGACGCTGCAGTACTGCAAGTTTGTCGGGGACACGGTGCTTTACGCGACGGAGAACGATGTGACCCCGCCCACGGAGCCACAGGAGCAGCCGGTATTTGATGAGAACGGGAACGCTCTTCTGGATCCACAGACAGGACTGCCTGTCACACAGGTTGTTAATGTTGTCACTGGCCCAAGCATGGCAGAACGCGGTCTGTACGATCATGGAAAATATCCATTCGTGTTCGATGTGCTTTTCCCGGAGGCAGGAATGCCGGTGGGATTCGGTTTCATTGATGTCTGCAAGAACGCACAGGCTTCCATCGACATTTTCAACAACGCCTTCGAGAAGAACGCGCAGCATGTCTGTTCTCCCCGGTACCTCGTTCGCAATGACGGCGGAGTCAACGAAGAGGAATTTGCAGATCCGAACAAGCTTATTGTTCATGTGGACCGCAACATGGGGCAGGACTCCATCCAGCCGATCAACGTCCCAACGATGGTGAACAGCAATTACATCTCTATCCTTGAGAACAAGATCAACGAGATGAAGGAGACGGCCGGAAACCGCGATGCAAACAACGGAGGCACGCAGAGCGGCGTGACTGCAGCATCCGCGATTGCAGCGATGCAAGAGAGCTCCGGAAAGACATCGAGAGACCAGATCAACACCACCTTCGATGCGCACAAGGAAATCGTGACCATGGTGATCGAGCTGATCCGGCAGTTCTACTCCATGCCTAGACAGTTTCGGATCACAGGCGAGCAGGGCGAGCAGGAGTTTGTCCAGTACTCGAATGAAGGCCTCCAGCCGCAGAATCAGGGCACAGAATTCGGAATCGACATGGGCTACAGGGTTCCTGCTTTCGATGTGAAGGTGGAGGCGGAGAAGTCTTCCTCTTACAGCAGACTCTCGCAGAACGAACTTGCGATGCAGTTCTACAACGCAGGCTTCTTCAACCCTCAGTACGCGGATCAGGTATCTGCCTGCCTTGAGATGATGGACTTCCAAGGAAAGCAGTCCGTGCTGCAGAAGGTGCAGCAGAACGGAGGCATGTACCAGCAGATGCTCCAGATGCAGCAGCAGATGCTCCAGCTCTCTGAAATGATTGATCAGCTTTCCGGTGGACAGTACAGCATGGCCGGTCAGATGTCCGACCAGATCAACCAGAACCTGAATGCGCAGGAAGGGACTCCGCAGGGAGCAACCAAGATGCCTACAAGCACAGCAAATGAGTCTGCAATCACGAAGAACGCAAGAGAACAGACCGCACAGACAACGAATCCGTCATGACAAAGATCACATATTACAGAACTGAAGATGCTTTTGAGGTCCGCTTAGACGGGCATGCAGGGTACGCAGGCTATGGAAATGACATTGTCTGCGCATCCTTGTCCACGCTCATCCAGACCCTTGCGGCAAGGATGCCCTCTGTGACAGACCGGTATGACTTTCATCTGGAGTCTGGCTCTGCATGGGTGCGCGGCATGGGGACGGAAGCTGTGAAGGCCTTCCAGACCATACTGACAGGATTTCGTGGCGTGCAAGAGTCCTTCCCAAAGTATGTATCTATCGCAGAAGTAGGGTGCCCTATTTTATCGAAGCGAAATATGAAAATATAAGCGTATAAGGGTCGCGACCTACCGCAGATGATGAAAGGAGCAATATGCCCTATATGTTACATGCCTTCAATCTTCAGCTTTTCGCAGAAGACGGTGGAGGCGAAACAGCAGCTGTAGCGGATACTTCCGCAGTCGTCACTGCCGACACGGGTGCACAGGATCCGACAGGAGCCGAAGCACAGCAGACCGGATCTGCAGACGGAGAGGGTCAGCCTCCGGAAGAGTCATGGGACTCGCTGATCAAAGGTAAGTACAAGAAGGAATACAGCAAGTCTGTACGCGATGCAGTAAATAAGCGGTTCCGCAATCAGTCGGATCTGCAGGGCAAGGTCAACGCCATCGATCCGATGGTGCAGGCTCTCGCCAAGAGGTACGGTATCGCACCTGCTGAAGACGGTGGGATCCCTATCGATGCCCTGACAAGGGCGGTGATGAATGACGATCAGGCATTGCAGAAGGAAGCTTTTGACAGAGGCATGTCAATTGAAGACCTTCGGCACATGCACGACATGGAGAGGCAGAACGCCTTCTACAAGTCGCAGGCTCAGCAGGCAGAACAGCAGAGAGAGTGGGACGCTATCCAGTCGCAGGGTGAGCAGCTCAAGCAGCTGTATCCGGATTTTGATCTGGACACAGAAATGGGAGACGCTCAGTTCGGGCACATGGTAGCCACTCTCCAGTCATCCGGTTTTCCGAATGCACTGCAGATTGCATACGAAGCTGTCCACAGAGACGAGATTATGAGCGGAGCCATGGGATACGCTGTGAAACGTACACAGCAGAAGATGAGCAACGCCATTCAGTCCGGCATGAAACGGCCCGCAGAGAACGGAGCCGGTGGTCAGCAGGCAGGCGCAGCAACCGGCGTAGATCCTTCCAAGCTTACCCTGAAGCAGATTGAGGATATCAAGATGAGAGCGCAATCTGGCGAAAGGATTACGTTCTAGGAAGGAACAAAATGAGAACGAAAAACGACATCATCGTCAAGGATTTTGTAATCACTTTTGATCTGCAGATGTTTGCAGATCCGAACCCGAACACCAACGTCACCACTGCAGCAACCACCGGGAACAACCTGTCCCCGACCATGAAGACGTTCTACAGGACATCTCTCCTGCAGAATGCCCGGAATGAGCACTATTTCGCGCAGTTTGGCCAGAAGCAGTCTCTCCCGAAGAACGGCGGCAACAAGGTCGAGTGGCGCAAGTTTAAGACCTACGCCAAGGCTATGACTCCGCTGACTGAGGGCGTTACTCCGGATGGCAACAAGGTCGACATGATCAAGATCGAGGGCGAGATCAACCAGTATGGTGACTACACCACGATCTCCGATCGTCTTGAGCTTGAGGCAGTGGATCCGGTCATCACTGCGGTTACTGAGGAGCATGGTGCACAGGCCGGTGACACCATGGACACGGTTATCCGTAACGAGGTTATCACCGGAACGAACGTCATCTATGCAGGGGCCAAGACCTCCAGAGCAACGCTTGGAGTCGCGGATACGCTGACCTCTGAGCTTGTCAATCAGGCCGCAACCTTCCTGAAGAAGCAGCACGCTCCGAAGATCAACGGCGACTATGTAGCGATCATTCATCCTTCGCAGGCGTATGACCTTCGTCAGTCCTCTGACTGGCTTGACGTACACAAGTATGCTCAGCCCGGCGAGATCTACAACGGAGAGATCGGCAAGCTTCACGGTGTCCGCTTCATCGAGAACACGGAGACCAAGATCTGGAAGGGAACTACCGACGGCTGCGCAGCAGACACCTGCGTATACGGAGCCATTTTCCTCGGCAAGGAAGCATATGGCATCATTGATCCGTCCGCAGAGAACCTTGAGGTCATCGTGAAGCAGCGTGGTTCTGCAGGTACGGCGGATCCTCTTGACCAGAGATCTACGGTTGGCTGGAAGGGCTCTGAGGGTGCAAAGATCCTCTATCAGGAGAGAATGGTCCGCGTAGAGACCGGTTCCTTCTTCTCCAAGACGGATGATGCGAACTAATAAGGAGGAACAATGGCTACTACAGGAAGAGATCCGTGGGATAAGAAGGTCACAGTCAAGCTCCCGAAAGCTCCGCGAGGAGAAGAGAACTTCGTCATCGCTTCGGTAAATGGCAGGGTCTTTAAGATCCAGCGAGGTGTCGAGGTTGAGGTTCCGGAGCCTATCGCCGAGGTGCTTCGGCACAGTGAGGAAGAGCAGGATCGGGCGGACGAGTTCATCGAGAAGATGACCAGTGACTTCGCAGAGAAATCCAAGAATCTTTAAAGAAGTTTGCAGGGAGCAGGTTTCCCCTGCCCCCTGTTTTTAGGTGGAAGAAATGACAGTATCAGAGCTGATACAGCAGTATGACGCAGAGAGAACAAATTCCGTGCAGAATGATCTGAAACTTCTGTGGCTCCGGAAGATCGAGAAGCAGGCAGAGGTGGAAGTCTTCTCAAAGTATGACGGGTACAAGGACTCTGAGATCAAGAGAGAAGGCCTCTGGGTGGACAGCGACGGCGGCCTGCATCTCCCAAGCTGGATGTATGTAGACGATGACGGGACGCTGCATATTACGAACGAGATGGAAGACGAAGAGTTCACGCTGGACTCCGAGCTTGCCATACCGGATCCGTACACAGATGTTTATTTCTATTATCTGGACCAGCGGATTGCGTACAACAACAACGATTCGAGGCGCTACAACGTTGCAACGGAGGCATTCAACAATGCATATCTTGCCTTCCAGCAGTTTTATAACCGGTCACATCAGCCGGACAGACCAATGAAGCATATGCTTCGGCATGAGGTACTTTGATGTTTTTACCACAGCAGGCAGATGACAACAACACAAGGACCATGATTGACACGTGGCTTGGGTATAACCACAATTACCGGATCGGTGCGGGGGAGATGTACGACGAGGAAAATCTGTCCTCGGACGGATATCCTCTCCTTACCCCTCGGAAGCCTCGGGCTCTTCTGGTGGAGCTGTTCACAAAGTGGGACCCGGATTCTCACACCTACGAGGTGGGCGACCGGGTAAAATATGAGGACAAACTTTACGAGGTGATCAAGAAGCACGTTTCTGCAAAATACAAGGTGGACACGAATGCGGACGGGTCACATGTGCAGTCGAAGACCGCCCAGACTCCGGATGTAGCTGTCGATCTGTACGAGCAGATCGACAACATGGCGATTCGCGGGATCACGCTGACGGGCAACAACCTCACCTATCTCTGCAATCATGTCCTGCACTACGGCAGCAAGAAATTCGACCTGGGGAATTATTTCGAAGAGGATGACACTTCAGAGCAGCAGCTTATCCGTTTCGGCGCTTATGTAATTGCTTTCCCGGCAGGAGTCTATGTCAATCTGAGCAATCCGGATGATGTTGGGAAGATCTCTTCCAAGTATGAAGCACCTTCTGGGATCACGATCACCTACAGCATCACAGATGCGGACGGGAAAGCTCTTCCAGCTACGGCCGGAAAGGAAGCTCCGAAGAATCCAAGCTCAGGGGACTACTGGCTTTGCACGGCATCCGGAAGAGAAGGCCTCTACATCTACGTTGGCTATCTTTCCACATGGGAAGCGGCCACGACCAACTACATCAAGATCAGCGTACCGGGCGGAGAGCTGACCAAGCACTTTTCGGAGGGTGATGCGGTCTACATGAATTCGGACCTTCCGGACATCAACGAGGGGTCTGTCATCCTGAAGATGGAGGATGACTACATCATCATCAACGGGATCCTCCCGGAAGTGTCGAAGACAGTCACGACAGACTCCATCTGGACACTTTCCTTTGAACGGAAAATCCCGACACTCGATATGGTCTGTGTCTCCAACAACCGCGTGTGGGGGTGCCACTATGGCGAGGATGCAAAGGGCAACTCTACCAATGAGATCTATGCATCCAAGCTGGGAGACTTCAAGAACTGGTATTGCTATCAGGGAATCTCGACTGACTCGTATGCGCTGTCTGTCGGGGAGCCGGGAGCATGGACCGGCTGCGTCTCCTATCAGGGATACCCGACCTTCTTCAAAGAAAACTGCATCATGAAGATCTTCGGTGCAGCACCTTCGGAATACCAGTTGTCTACCCACACATGCAGAGGAGTACAGAAGGGATCGGAGAAGTCCCTTGCGATTGTGAACGAGTATCTGGTGTACAAGTCTGCAGCAGACATCTGCGTGTATGACGGCAGCACTCCGTCTTCCATATCCGACGCATTCCCAAGAGGGACGATTTTCTACTCTGCGGTGGCTTCTGGGTGCCTCGGAAAGTACTATCTGTCCATGCAGACCAACCTCGGCCATGCAGTCAACATGATCTACGACATGGAGCGGGGGATCTGGCACAAGAATGATTCGAACGTGAAGTACACCATGTTCACGGCTTCGGAGTCCGGACAGATCTACGGGACAGACGGGACGAGGATCTACGGCATCGGAGCGAACGACAATATTATTTTCCAGAGTCGAATCCCGGATGAGCAGTATGTGGAGTGGTGGTGCGAGACCGGAGATATCGGATTTGAGTATCCGGATCACAAGAGGGTCAACCGGCTGACACTTCGGGCATACATCCCATTTGGGTCGGAGATCAAAGTGCAGATCTCCTATGACGATCAGGTGTATACGGATGCTGGAACGCTGAGAGGGAACGATTCCCTGTCATCTCAGAGCCTTGCAATGTTCCCTCCGCAGTGTGACCACTTCCGTCTGAAATTCATCGGGCATGGAGCAGTGCGGATTTACACTCTGGCTATCACTCTGGAGACAACGAGCGAGGAGCGAAACAATGGATATTATCATTGAGCGGCCAACCTTAAATAAGGATACAAGCAGGCGGAATCTCGCAGTGGTGGATTCGTGGATCGCAGACACGGCGGACAAGCTGAATGCTTTCTTTATAGCGTACAAGAAAACATCTGCTCAGAGCGAGACAGCGACATCAAAGGAAACTGTCGGCAGAAACGGAATCTATCCGGGTGATATTTTGAAGGAAACATCAGTAATTGCAATTGGGGTACCAAAATGAGCAAATCAATTATAGATATCTATGCAAGACGCGGAAAGAGAGGAGAAGTCGCGCGTTTTGATTTCTCCGGATCTGAGGCAAAGAGAGAAATTGATCAGTACATTGATACGATCAAGGCCACGAAGGAGGATCTGGATGCGGACAAGGAAGCGTCTGCAAGCTATGCGGACCGTGCTGAGAAAGCAAACGCTTCTGCAGAGCAGTCTGCTTCCTTGGCGGCAGAAAAATCTGAGTCCGCTATTTCGTCTGCCAAGAGTGCTAAAAAAAGTGCTGATAACGCTGCAAGCGTGAAAGCATCCGTTGATATATCAGAAGGAAACGCCACCTCTTCTGCAGCTGTTGCCAAGTCGTGGGCAGTCGGACCATCGAGTACGGAGGAGATCGGCACAGACACCAACAACGCGAAACACTGGGCAGAGATAGCGAAAAACAGCGCGTCTTCCGCAGGAGTTAGTTCGTGGAACGGAAGAAGCGGAGCGGTCACTCCTCAGGACGGAGACTACACTGCTGAGATGGTCGGTGCACTTCCTTATGAAGGTACAGCTGCGGCTGCGTCCAAGCTTTCTCAGGGGAGGAAAATCACTGTAAGTCTCGAACTTGAAGGAGGATATTCTTTCGACGGAACAAAAGATGTTTCTGTCGGGATCTTTGGAACATTATCTGTGGCACATGGAGGTACCGGAGGAGCTACGGCTGCGGATGCAAGAAGGGAGCTTGGAGTTCCGTCAACGGATACGGCAAGTTCATCAGCAAATGGCTTGCTGTCGTCTGACGACAAGAACAAGCTTGATGGGATTGAAGAAGGGGCCAACAAGACTGCAGTAGATGCTGCGCTGTCACCGTCCAGCGTAAATCCAGTCCAGAGTAAGGCAGTCTATGAAGCCATTGCCAAGATCAACGAAAAGCTTGATGGAATAGACGCCGGGGCAAATAAGACGATCGTCGATACTGCTTTATCTTCGACCAGCACGAATCCAGTCCAGAATAAAGTTATCGATGCGCAGATCACTACGATCAATGATAAACTCGACGGGATTGAAAGTGGAGCTAATAAAACGATTGTTGACTCAGAGCTTTCCACAACGAGTACTAATCCTCTGCAGAACAAAGTGATCAGCGCATTGCTTACAGCGCTTGAGGGGAAACTTGGCGGCATACCAAAAGTTCTTCCTGCGCAGTCACTCACTGCGGCCGGAGGGACGCTGACTTTCAATGATGCAAGCATTACAGAAAATTCTTTGATAACGCCGCATGCAACGCTTTATGGAATTTCGCCAGAAAACATGGAAAGCTCGGCAGGCACATGCACAGTAACGTTTAGTGCTCAGAGTTCTGCCTTTGATGTGTGTATTACTGTTATCAATTAACAAAGGAGAAAAACTATGAAAACATTGACGTTCAAGAATGGAAAAGCTTTCGATTTTCGCGACTCTTCTACCATCAACACACTGGTTTTTGATGCAACCACCTTCGCAGCGCTGGACGCGATCAAAGCCCAGCTCGAAGTAGCAGACAACCTTGTCGGTGGGGATTTTGACGGTGAGCCAATCACCGGAGTTGTATATACCGGAGCTCAGGTGGAGCTTGCTGCTGACGGGACTATTGTAGCTCGCTTTACCACCAGAGCTTACACCAATGATGAAATCGTCAACCAGAGATTGTCTGATCTGGAAGACACCGTAGCAGAGCTGATCTAAGGAGGGTATCGAGATGACCAAAGCAAAAGCACGTATTTTAGCACGCTGTATCTACAGAGGAAGCAAAACTATTGAGGACGTGGATGAGCAGTACAGAGCAGACGTGAGAGAGCAGTACCTGTTACTCTTCGGGGAGGAACTTGCATGAGCTTTTATCCGTGTCGTGTGTGTGGGGGGGGTAATGGTATTGACCCCGATAAAGTAAGACATCCAATTAGCGCATCTAATAACTACGATACATCACCATTACAGCGATTGAACTGTATTACTTATAACGAGGATACAGGGGTATCTACACTTATAGCTCCGGAAGATTGTGCACTTGTATATCTATACGGAGGAGGATCGTTTAGTGGTGGAGCATTCAAGTACGAAGGAACTGGAAAGACAATATATACAGGCTGTACTGTCAACGTCAATTATAAGTTGGGCATATTTGCAGATGTTAAAAAAGGCGAAAAGATAATATGGACTCCGTCAGCACCACAATTTGCATCTCGATTTTATGGCAGTTCCTTCATCATTTTAAAATAGGAGAATCAAAATGTCATTTTATCCAGCAAAAGGAGGAAGCGGTGATGCGAGTACCGCAGTATCATTGACGGTTCCAACAAGCGGATCGACAGAAACAAAATTGCTTGGAAATGCGAACACAATATATTTCATGAGCAATCTGATGAACGCCACGCAATTCTTTATTACGTATATAAACGGCGTTAAGAAAACAAACCATATATCAACCATATATGGCGCTGGAGAGAACTGGGGCGCAAGCGTAGGAAGATTGACCGGAGATTTTAAAAAAGGCGATATCGTAAAGCTCGTACCAGCAAATGGATTAGCACTTCCTGCAAGCGTAACAATGGTTGCAGTCATGAAAGCAAAATAAGGAGGGTACTGATATGCCATTTTATAGATGTGGGGGGGGTATAAATAAGAATTTCGAATGGAGAAGTATATATACTTACGGCCAGAATCTTGGAGAACTTTGGGATGACACAAGTGCTGGAACGACTTATAAGATCAAGGTGACGGCAAATGAATCTCGCAAAGTCAAATTCTCCATAGATAAAGCAAGCGCCACATATACGGCCACAGCAACAGTTAATGGGAAAGTTTTTGATGAAAATCAAGAATTCTCAGTCCCTGTAGGAGAAACCGTTCTATCAATCAACATTGTTGGGCCACACTTTGGAGTTTACAAGCAAGGATATATTAATATTCATGCTTACGTTCCAATGGACAACATCAATGCAGAAAAAATTTAAGTAGTAATCATCCCCGGCAATAGCCGGGGATTTAAGGAGTGAAATATGTCAGAAACAATAAAAGCTTATATACAAGATTTGACTGATAAGGACGGAAACAAGGTCTATCCGATCACCAAAGCAGAGGCCGTCTACATGGCCGATAATACAACGACCTTGGACAAACAGATCGAGAATATGCAGCAGTCTTTTCAGGATGGTGTTGACACGCTGGTGAACAAGCTGAAGAGCTTGGGTGTCACACCGGAAGAGAACTCACCGGCGGGCATTGCTGCAGCGATTGAGGTTCTGGCACAGAACAAGTTTAATGATGGCGTCGCATCCGTTAAAATCCCTGCGACGGTATCGATCACCACGAACGGCGGGGCCGGGCAGGAGAACTACGACATTGCAGACGGGTACTACACGGAAGCGGTCGTAGACCAGAGCGGAGCCTACAACGCAGGACGTTTGCAGGGCCGCGAGGACGTGAAAGCCAATCCGAACGGGTACGGCTTCTACACGGGAGAGCAGTACAATGCGTTCGGAGAATCGAAATTCAGTGAAGGAACAAAAGCAGTGCAGGCAGATCCGGGTGCTTACAATCTCACGACACATGGATCGAAGACAGAGTTCTTTCAGGCGGCTTACGACAACGGAACTATTACACTCCGTCGGACGACCGGAGGAATCGACGACAATATGGGAAGTCAGTACTGTGGAGACGGAAACGGAGAAGTTACTGGCGGGTACACATACAAGTGGTAACGTTAACGCAATACAGCATAGGGCCTCTCGAAAGAGGGTGCCCTATTTTTTACGCCTTCATTTCTCCACAATGAACTAAGGAATTGTCTTTATTTTCAAGGAGAAAACGATGGCGAAAAGTAATAGCAAAACTAATTCTTCTACTACTTCCGGTTCGAGCACAAACGGCGGAAGCCAGTCCGCGAGCACTTCGCAGACCAGCAGCTCCGGCCAGTCTTGGGGCGGAAGCTCTTCCAATACCACATCGCATACGGAAGGCGGCTCCCACTCCGAAACGAGTACGACCGGCGGCTCCCACTCCGAAACCTACGGGGAGAGTGGATCCACAAGCCAGACGCAGGGCGGATCAAATTCCAGCACGGAAGGGAAGTCGTGGGCTTCCGGAACGGTTGACCAGAACACGCTTGCAAACCGCGACAAGTACTCAAAGGAATGGCAGCAGTCTCCGCAGGTACAGCAGACGTATGACCGGCTCCAGAACACACTGAATAACAAGCCGGGGCCTTTCCAGTCATCCTATCAGGACAAGCTGGAGAACCTGTACAACTCCCTCATGGGGCGAGATCCCTTCAAGTACAACTTCAACGAGGATCCGATGTACCGAATGTATCGTGACCAGTACACGCAGCAGGGGCGGACTGCGATGCAGGACACGATGGGGCAGGCTGCAAAGATGACCGGCGGGTACGGGTCTTCCTATGCTCAGACAGCAGCTCAGCAGCAGTATCAGAACTACCTGCAGCAGCTTAATAACATGATCCCGGAGCTCCGTAATCAGGCATATCAGGAATGGAAAGCAGAGGGCGAGGATCTCAAGGACAAGTACAACCTCACGAATACTGCCTACAACAACCAGTATCAGCAGTACCGGAACAATGTCTCTGACTGGCAGCAAGACCGTAGCTTTGACCAGTCCGCTTATGATACCGAGCGGAATTTTGACTATGGCAAGTACCAGAGCGACCGGAACTACTGGAATCAGGAGTACTGGAACGAAAGGAATGCAGAGCAGTCGAACGCATCAAATACCGGCAGCACGAACTGGGCGAACAGCCAGCAGCAGGGATGGAACAAGAGCCAGACGGACAGCAAAAACTGGAGCCACAGTTCGACCGACACGACAAGCTGGAGCGACACCAACAGCCACACGGACAGCAAGAACTGGGCGAATAGCCTGTCGAACAGTGCGACTGCGAACAACAGCGTCTCAAATAACTGGAGCAACACGAACGGCTGGAGCAAGACAAACAGCTCTACCAACTCCTCTTCTGACAGCGGATCCGGATCGTCCGCGAAGACCGCAACTCCTGCCAAGAACACATACAGTTCAACGGTGAGATCAAATTACGGAGCAACGTCTGCGGATGGCAATCACCTGTCTACGAATGATTTGGACAGATTCAGCGAAATGGACCGTGATCAGCAGTTTGACACTCTCGCGAGATGGGCCGCAACGAACAAGAACTCGTATGAGCTTGCAAGCCTTGCCAACAGAAACGGAATCAAGACTGACACAACGACCTTCCAGAACCTTGTGAAGAAATATTCAAAGAACTAATAGGAGAATAGTATGGCATATTCGGCAGCAACAAGAGCATTCAAAGCAATCAATTCGGCGAGAGACGACATTGAAAAGCGCAGAAAAGAAGAGGGCGAAAGCTTTAATTATGAGCCGTGGGCTGTTCCTTCGGAGGAGGAGCAGTCTATTCGTGCTGCACAGGTAAATCAGCGGTATGCCGACATTGTGCAGAACGGTCCAGATGCCGCTGCAATCGCTGGGCGTGAGGCCATGAAAAACCTGCAGGCACAGCAAAAATATCTGCAGTATCAGAGAGAAATGGAGGAACAGCGGAATAACCGGCTCCTGCAGAACGGATTCACTCAGGGTGATATCGATGCATATCAAGATTATAAGAATGCCTCTGCGGGTATCCAGTCTGGTTTACAGAATATTGCCGATATTCAGCAGAATACTCTTACCGGATTTGACCGACGTGTAGGGAATACAACCGGAACATTCTCTGCTACAAGAGCTGCGAATCAGTTTAAACAGGATAATAACCTCGATGATGAGGCCTACAACCGATTGATGGCAGGGTACAAGACGTATTATGCCAAGCAGGCGCTTGCGGCAGAGGACTCGTACTCTGGGATCACCGATGAGCAGAAGAATGAGCTTTCTCAGATCGGGAATATGCAGAATACAAAGGGCCTTCTGAATGACATCACCGGGAAAGCAATGCGTAACCAGCGGGAGGCAAAGGACCTTTCAAATCAGTTCAAGCAGAAGTATGGCGTTGATGATGCTACATATAGTACGTGGCAGGGAATGAACAATCAGGAAGATGCTGAAAAAGAAGAAGCTCAGAACACTAGAATAAGTGCGTCCAGAGCTTCCAGAATTTCCTCTGATGAAATCAATAAGCTTGATAGAGAGTCGAGATCTGCGATTGACCAGTATATGAAGGGATACAAACAATCTCAGACATCTGCAGGAACTGGATCCTTATTTGAAAATCTAAAAGGACAGTTCAGTTTGCCCTCAACACAAATGAAGGGGATATTTGAAGGCAGACAGATGATGGAGAACGCAAGACAGAGGCTCCGCACTCTTGGTTATTCTGAATCAGATATCAAAAAATATGAGGAATACGCACAGGTTTATGCAGAGGACAGCCTCATGGCGAAAGACCAGAAGGAAGCGCAGAATCATCCGCTTTCCTCAAACGCAAACGCTGTTCTTACAGACGCAACTCTTGGAATGGCGACCGGACTTTCTCAGTTTGGACAGGATACTTCCGATCAGGCATATCGTCTACTCACAGGAAACCGTGCCAAGAACGATAGTCCAAATAACTTTGGTGTAGGGCACGGGAATGGTGCTCGTGCGGCTCGGTACTCTTCAAATGTGCAGGAAGGAACGCAGAAGGCGTTTCTTAACGGGAACGAAGAAAATCCATCGCTTGCGCAAAAGGTAGGAAAACAACTGTATACGATGGGATACTCTGCAGCGCAGTCGCATCTGACAAACATTGTCGGAGCGCTTGGGTCTGCTGCTCTTGGAAGCAATGTTGCTGGAGAACTCGTATCACTTGTTCCAGCTTTCGGAAATTCTTACTATCAAGGAAAAATAAACGCGGAGGAGAGGGGACTCACCAACGACAAGGCCTATCAGACTGCATTTGCAGAGGCACGTCATGAAGTGGAAACGGAAATGCTTTCTGACAGAATCCTTGGCACTCTTTTCAAAGAAGATTCTATCAAGAACATTCTCAAAGAAACGCTGAAAGGATCTGCAGAAGAAGGCGGAGAAGAAATTGCGAATAACATTCTGAATGCAATTACAGATCAGATAATCAATGGCGATAAATCCGAACTGAATCAGTCTGTGCAGAACTATGTGGCGCAGGGGGCATCACAGAAAGATGCAATCGTTCAGACCGCAGTGGACTTTATCCAGCAGAGTGCTTCCGACTTCCTCAATGCGGCGGGGGCTACTTTGATTGGCATGGGGCCAAACTTCGCGGCCAGAACAATTGAAAATAGAACATCCGGTAACGAGATTTTCAAGAATTACACTGCACAGGATTATCGAGACCTGCAGGATTCCTATGACCTTGATCAGAGCAAGGCTTCCTACCCTCTTGTGAAAAAAGCTTCGGATCTTGCATCTCAATATGCTGAGAAGCTGGACAAAGGAGAGAAAGTCACGACAAGAGATCGTGCGAAGCTTTGGGATACCACAAGTGAAATTGCAGGGGCCGAGCAGACGGCTGCAGAAAACCGGGAACGCGATGAGAAGAAAAAGCAACTGAAGGAAGATATTAAGTGGGGATTCCGCGAAGCGTTTGGCCGGAATAAGGCCACAGAGGGCCAGCAGGCGGCGGAACAGACGAACACGGCAGAATCTACGGACACGCAGAAAACTGCAATGGTGGAGCCGCAGAACGTACCAGAAGAGCATCGCACGCAGTCTACAGACATTGAGCCGAACGATGCGTATGCAAAGATGGCAGCGGCTCAGAACGGCGAGGAGCTCCGGAACGCATATCAGGAGGCGGTGCACTCCACCAATGAAGAGACAAGGGAACGTGCGGACAGTGACCTGCAGATCGTATCCGGCATGCTTCAGAAGCGTGGCATTTCTGCAGAAGAAATTGAATCCGCGAAGATCTCCACAGAGGATGCTTATGCAGCTGGATACTCCGGACAGGAGATCAGCGAGAACGTGCCTGCAACTGTAAAGATCGCCTACAACGATGGCCAGAAACAGGCCATTGAAGATCGTGCACGGCAAACGCTTGAAGCAAGGGATTCCGTGAAGAGAACAGCAGCCAAGCAGATTACAGACGGTGCAAGGACCATCATTGAGGCCAACTATAAGGATGGCATGAATGCGTCCGCATACAATGACGTGATGTCCTCTGCAATCAACGCAGGCAGAACCGGCATGTCTTATGAGAACTACCTCAAGAAGGCAGGATCTTCGGTGTCTATTGTTGGCGAAGATCTTGCCAAGAAGGCATATGCAGCCGGTCTGCAGGTGTCGGTTAATGATGCTGTGAAGGAGGTTGCACGTTCCATGTCTGAAAAGACGGGCGTGAAAACCTTCGGCACAGGCACTTTTACGGATGCAAGATCCGACACCAGCGAACCATTCAATGGATCGTCTGTCATGCAGGCAGTGGCAAGAATGACAGGCTTAAACGTCGTGCTCACAGACCAGAATTTCCGTGAAGGTGAGAACGGATACTATAAGTCCGGGAACTCTACGATCTACATCAATTCCGAACGTGCGGAAAACGCAGCGTCTACTCTTTTCCATGAAGTAGGCGAGTTTGCCTCTGTTTGGAATCAGAAGGAATATGCCGGAGTCGTGAGTGACATCATGAAAGCTTCGCAGAATGTTCTCGGAACAAGAACATTCAATAATATCCGGCAGAAGTATGTGAATGCATACATTGGCGAAGAGGGAAAAACGGATGCTGATGTAGATAAGGAAATGGCGAACGACCTCATCTATCAGTTCCTTGGCAACGAAAAAGGAATGAACAAGCTGATGGATCAGATTGATCAGAACCATGGCTATAAGGAAGCAAAGAGCATCAAGCAGAAGCTGGCCGACTGGGTTGGACACATGGTGGAGTCCATCAAAAACTTCCTGTCGGATCTGAATCCGAACTCTTATCAGAGGAAGATGGCGGAAGCAAATCTGCAGAACTATGAAGAGCTGCAGGATGCAATCGTCAAGTCAATTGCGAATGCAGAAAAGAGCTATGCAGAAGCAAAGGCTCAGAGCCAGCAGGCTATAGAAAGCGTAGAGACAGATTCTTCACGCAAATCTAAGAATGTCGATTTTGCAGGGACAACTATTTCAATTTCTGCGGACGGAAAGTACGGAATCGATGAGGAAGGGAGAAAATATCCTGTTGTAGATATGGCTGGAATCTCGTCCAGTTCGATCAAGAATGACGAGAAGAGCGTTCGCGAATTTGTCAGAGACAAACTGAGAGAACTGATGGGAAAAACATTTACCATCAAAAGCGATAACACAACAGTCAAGTGTGCCAGAGATTTTGCGGAGGAATATGTTACTTCCAGATCTTACTCCTCTCTGAATGTTCCGACCAAAAGGGTAAAGCTCAACACCGCTAATAATATACGAGAGATTATAGAAAATGCGGCAAATCCTAGATGGGAAACCAACAAAGAGAAGAAGCATAACTTCGATGCGGGCAGAGGTTGGAAATATTACGATACGGCATGGCTGGTGAAGAGAGATGACAATTTTATCCCATATATTGGTACATTGTGTGTTCGAATGTCCTTGGATGGAAACAATTATATTTATGATGTTATCAAAATAAAGAAGCCACCGGTGAATGGAAGTGCGGACGTTGTGTCCTCGTTCCGTCGATCACCAATGGCTTCGGCTAATAATATATCGCAGAATGGGACAGATGTCAAACCTCTGAGCACTGACTCTGACACCAAGCGAATGAGCAAGCAGATTCAGGAGGTGCAGGATGAGATTGCCGATACCAAAGAGAAAAAGGATCTGACCGGAGACGAGAAGATCGAGAAAACCAAGGATTTCATTGCTGTTCACAACCTCACGATGGATCAGCTTATGAAGGATATCGACATGGGCGGATTCCCGTCGCCTTCGATTGCAATCATCCGGAGTGCTATGCAGCACACAAGGTATGGCGATGTTTCTGTAATTTTCAATCGCGATACGATCGATCCAGAGCGATCCTCGGCAAACAAGGTGTACGGCGGTGACGCATGGACTCCCACCTTCCCGTCTATCGAATACGATGTCAACGATGACAAATATTACGATGTCCGGTCTTCACTGAACAAGGCTATGCAGGGGAGAGTGCCGGATTATCTGAGAGAAGAAGCGAGAAAGTTCAATACTCCCGGTATGTCCAACACCGCAGAAAACGGCGGAATTGATGCTGTAGTTGAAAAGGCAAAAGACAACTATGGCATGAAGGCGGCCTATCTTGCATCAAAGGGTGAGACCATCGAAGACCGGATGCAGCAGAAAGAAGTCAAGAAGTACGACGATGAAAAGGCGAACCGCTTTGACAGGATGGAAGAGGCAATTGCTCCGGTCGAGGACGAATTTCTGGAAGATCGAAAGAATCTTTCTGTGCGTGGCATGCTGCAGAAGTATGGTGACAGGATCCAGCAGGCGTATGAAGCATACGCGGATACCGTACCGGAGGATCAGAGGAAGAGGTGGACCAGCCGCGTGAAGAGGGCCAACGAGAAGGCATTCTTCGCACACAATGTCATCGATGATATCGCCAACGCCATTGACTACTACAGCAATGGCAACGAGGCACATACGGAAAATGAGCGGGACGAAGATGCAGTCCGCAAGCAGATCGACAGCAAACTGGACGAGAAGGAATACGAAGCATGGCTGCGTCAGACCTATGACGGTCTGGTTCAGGGCGAAGGTATCTACAACGGGAAGGATCCGTACACGGCGTCCGGCAATCGCAAGAGCTTTGCGCAGCTGCATTATCCGGTCACTCTTGAAAACATTGTCCGCGCGATGAATGAATCCGGCGAGAAAGGCGTCGGAACGATCGTCGGTGCCGGAGCAGTCAGAGAGGAAGCGGTCAAGAACTTCTTCTCTGTCGATGAGATGCATCAAAACGAGGGGATGCTGCAGAGAATCAGCGAGGAGGACTACAAGAAGCAGGAAGACGAATATATCTCCCGGATCGGAGCCATCGCACATAAGATCGCACGCAAGGACGGTAATTCATTCATCAATGATGATAATGCTGCTAACGCCATCCTTGACGCTGTGAGAACCAGAAAGTCAGCGGCAGGAATTGAAAAGGTCCTGAAGTCCTACGGGATGAATGTTTACGAAGGCACCGGGAAGGACATCTTGAATCTGATGCACGAAATCAGCGAGATGCCGACAGAGTACTTTGAAGCGAAGCCTCAGCGTGCGGTCGGTCTGGATGAAATTGCAATGGTCGTTGCTCCGGATACGATCACGAATGAGCAGACAAGGGCACTGAACGAGAACAGAATTCCTTTACAGACATACGAAGCTGGGAACGAGGACGCAAGACATCAGGTAATTGAGAATCTGCAGGATGTTAGATTCTCTCGCCCTATCCAAGACAGCGAAGGGCGGAACCTGTCAGAGGGGCAGCAGGAGTTTTTTAAGGATTCCAAGTTGAAAGATGAGCACGGACGGCTCCTTGTGATGTATCACGGAACGCCACAAGGCGGCTTCACGGTATTTAAGCCGGATATTTCTTACTTTACTGCCAATCGCGACTACGCCGAGGAGTACGCTCGCGCAAGCAGCGGGAACAGCCGGGTAAATTATACGCATGATCCGGAACACAAGGTCTATGAAGTATACCTGAATGCGAAAAAGCCGTTCGACACAAGGGATCCCAAAGTAAGGAAAGTGTGGGAGCAGGAGTTTTTCGGTAAATATTCCAGAACGCCGCTGACAGACCGGGGGCTTCTGGACTGGACAGACGGATACGATATCTGGGATTTCATTGATGATAACGATCTGGATTATGACGCAGTTCTTCTTGACGAAGGAAGCGTTCCGAATGGAAATGGCGGGACCAAATGGAGAGGAATTTCTTATACTGTCCGGGATAAGAACCAGATCAAAAACGTGGATAACAAAACACCAACAGATGATTCCGACATCCGGAGAGACATCGGCATTGATGATTATGTGACCGATCAGGAGCTCTGGAGCGACCACTACGACACGAAGAAAAGCCTGATTGAGGTGCTGCGCTCCGGAAATGAGATTCTGAAAAACAGCGATATTGACAAGACCGCAGTGCGGAGAATCGCACGAGAGATCAAAGAGCAGTACCACAGCAACATTGATGTGAATGAGCTGGCGGAAAACCTTGCAAAGGTGTTCCGGTATGCGCAGGGGCAGAACTACATCGACTACGACGACCTTGCAACGGTAATATCCGAGGTTGCCTCTCCTGTTATCGACGGATCTGTAACAAAGGTCGGCGCAGAAGAATTTAATCAGTTCAAGAATGCGCTGCAGGGTGTGACCTACAATTTGGATTCCAAGCAGGAGGCGGAAGTTATTTCTGCATTCGGTTCCTGGGGAAACTTCCGGAAAGCGATTCCCGGCGTGAAATTTACGAGAGATGGCTCCGGCGTATCACTGGATGGCGTGTGGAACACCCTTGTTCAGGAGACCGGATACGTTCTCGACATGGACACATCATCGAATGACATGCCTCTTGCACTTGTGGATGCCTACAACGCCATGAAGCCGGAATACCAGAACGCTTTCGGAGAGGACGCAACGCAGGCGGCGCAGGATGCTGCCATGGAGATCGTGGCGAGATACTACCAGTACTCTGCCGGGCAGGAGAAGCTGAAGCTGAAAGCAAAGCAGAAGCAGGAGCTCCTCGATCAGGCGAGGAGGATGGCAGCAAGCAATGCGGAGTACCGGAAGAAGATCAAGCAGGAGTATCAGAAGAGATACGAGGAAGAGCTTTCCAAGGTAAGACAGAGCGGCGGCAGATCCGAACCTGTATCCAAACAGGTTGCAAGGCTTCGGGCGAAGAACGCAAGGACTGTAGCGTCCATCCGTGAACAGCAGAAGAGAAAGGATGAACTGCGAATGCTGAGAACACCGGTCAAGAACCTTATGGACATGCTCACAGGTCCGACCGACAAGAAACACGTCCCGGCACTTGTGCAGACTCCGGTGCTTCAACTGGCTTCCGCATTCGACTTTGTCCCGCAGACAGTGAGAGAGACAGCGGACGGCAAGTTCAGTATCCGCATACTGGAGAGCAGAGACATCAATGCAGATGGATCCTATTCCTACAAATGGAAGACAATCCACGCAGACAGCAGAGCGGATGCAATTGCTCAGTACAAAAAGGCTATGGAGGAGAACGGCCTCGGATCTGCAGAGAATAAGAGTTGGCAGGAAAGCCTGCGTGCAATTCAGGATCTGTATCAGCAGGATGAAGGCGACGACTGGTTTGAGCGGAGCGAACTGAAACAGGGACTCGACAAGGAGCTTGGGGAGAAACTGGGGGAAATCCTGAGAAAGAATCAGGGGACCATCTCCATTGCACAGTTGTCCTCGGACGAACTGAAGACGCTGAATGCGGTTGTCCGGAACGTTCTGCATTCGATCAATCAGATGAACCGCATGTATTCTCAGCCCTCGCAGCAGGTTTCTGATATCGCGCACATGGCAATGGACCGCACGACAAGCGGAGTGAAGGGAAGGAGAGAGCACTTTAAACCGGTGGCTTCGCTTGTTAATACATTGACGCTTGACCATGCTTCGCCGGAAACATATTTCCATGGGATTTTCGGTGGAGAGAATACGGATCCTGTCACCAAAACACTTATTGGTGCGCAGAATAAAAAGGCGAGGGACGTTCGGCAGGCAAGCGAATACATGGAAGACGTTCGAGACAAGGTTGGAGTTAAGCCCAAAGACCTTGAAAGCTGGATGAAAGAGACGAAAAACTACTATGGTCTCAACCTCACAACGACGCAGGTCATGTCTCTGTATGAGCTGTCCAAGCGTCCGGATGCGCAGCAGCATAAGGTCGGAGGTTTCGTTGCAGATGAGGCCAGCCGCAAGACGGTATCTGGCCAGAGACTCCCGGTACAGCTCACGGATGCGCAAATCAAAGCTATTACGGACACGCTGACCCCGCAGCAGAAGCAGATGGCAGATGCCATGCAGTATTATCTTGCGCATCAGTGCGCGGAACAGGGCAACGAGACATGTATGCAGCTGTACGGTTATGAAAAGTTTGTTGATGAGCACTATTTCCCGATGACGACGGACAAGAATACCATCGCCACGAGGGACAGCAACGTCACGCAGGGAGCAATCAATGCGATCAAAAACTCCGGATTCACCAAAGACATTACTCCGAACGCAAGCAACCCGCTTGTTCTGAGAGACATCTTTGCGGTGTACTCGGATCATGTGGCACAGATGGCAACCTACCATGCATGGGCCGCTCCGATTCAGGATCTCATTCGTTTCTTTAATTACAGTGAGAAAACGGATGTGAAGGTGGACGGACAGACTTTTACCGGTCGAAATTCTGTAAAGGATGCGATTGATTTCTTCTATGGAAAGAAGGGACAGGAATACTTCATAAAGCTCCTCTCGTCGATCAACGACAGAGAAAAGAGCAGCTTTGTCGGCGGCGACTTCTACGATATGCTGACGGGACACGCAAAAACTGCCGCCACTCTTGGAAATGGACGCGTAATTGCACAGCAGCCGACAGCCATCTTCCGCGCAGGCGAAATGATTTCTTATGAATATCTGAATGCCGGAATAGTGGGAAAGTACAGGAAGGAAGCTGCAGAGCTCAGAGACCGGACATCTGATGTGTTCTGGTTGAAGAATCAGGGCAACATTGACGGCTACATCACACAGAGCCTTGTCAGCACGATTACAGGCGTCAAGACAACAAGAGAGAAGATCCTTGACTTCGCAGGAAACCCGGCCAGCAAGGCAGATGAAATTACGTGGGCTGCAATGTATCGTGCAGTGTACGCAGAGCAAGTTGATAAGCTCGGAAAGGAGAAAATCGGAACAAAAGAATTTGAGGATGCCGTGAATGACAGGTTCTCAGAAATCGTTCTGAGGACGCAGGTCTATGACAGTGTCATAACCAGATCGCAGTTCATGCGCTCTCCTGACACAAAAAACAGAATGATGTCGGCGTTCATGGCAGAACCAGTGAAGACCTACAACATGATTCTCCGGGATATGATTGATATCAGCCAGGCAGAAGATGAACGGCAGGTGAAAAAAGCTGTTACGCACCTTGCCAGAATTACGGCACCGGCCCTTCTGATTACACATGTAATGACTGCCGCAGCTATGTCTCTCGCCGATGCGTTTCGAAGTGCAGGAGATCCGGACGACGAGGATAAAACCTTCCTCAGAAGGTTCATGGATGCTATGGGCTTTGGAAACTGGCTGGACGAAGACGCTTCTTTCGGTGACAAGTTAAAGGAATTCTTAAACGGAAATCTTGTGGATAACATGGATCTTCTAAGTAACATTCCTATGGTTGCTCAGTACTGGGATACTACCAAGGAGGGCGTGAAGTCTGTTCTCGGAGAAAGCACGTACAGCAGTGACAGCGATCTTTCAATGTCCGGCGTGAAGAACTTCTTCAAGGCGGTAAAGGCAATCGTAAATCCCAGCGAGAAGATGACGACCTACGGAAAGGTGGCAGCGCTCACAAGGGCGTTCTCGGATTTGAGCGGATATCCGCTCTATGCGGCGCAGCGTGACGTGGTGGCGATATACAACACGCTCCTTGGGCGGACAATTGAGCAGCTCCCTGTGCTGCAGAAGACCACCAAGTACACACCGAAGAAGCAGGCAAAGCTGGATGTCTATACGGCAGCGCTTGAATCCGGAGGAGACTACAAGAAGGCTGTCGAGGATGCAGTGGCGCAGGGAAACGATTACAAGGCGATTTCCAGCGGAATCTCCGATACCTACAAGGACACCTACCTTGCACTCAAGGAAACGAATCCGAACGAGGCCATCAAGATGAAGAACCGGCTGGTAACGCTGTATGTCTACCTGTCCGATAAGGCAGGAACGAACAAGGACAAGACGACATCGGAGAAAACGAAATACTACTCGGATAACATCGACAAGTGGAAATAACCTGCAGAGGGTGCCCTATAAAGGCGCCCTCTTTTTTCTTAAACTTAATCAGAAAGGGGAATACCTATGAATGTTGTTTACGATATGGTCGTTGATTTCGCGAGGCCATCCAAAACGAATACAGTCCTTGTCATGCAGAACGATGCGAACTCCCGCGTACTGCGGTTCATCCTTATGAATCAGGGCAAGACTTTTGATACATCAGACGTGGCTATCGTCTCGATTAAGGCCGTCAAGCCGGACGGAAAAGTCGTCTATGATAATGCGTCTGTGTCGCAGGATTCTGACGGGAAGAACATCAACGAAATAATGTATACAGTCCCTCCGGCACTGACATCCACTTCCGGACAGGTGACGATGACGATTACGCTGCAGTCTGCCGCGAACGAGAGCATTTCTTCCTTTGAGAATTATCTGCTCACCAGAAATGAGCTCTATAACGAAGACGATTATGCAAGCGATGACGACTTGTCCGGATTCCGTGACATTTTGTCCAGAGCAGCGGAAGCCGTAGCGAAGATTGAGGAGCTGACGAAGCAGTCAGCACTTCCAAACCCGTATCCTCTTCGAATCATCATGGGGGATCAGACTTTTTCCTATGACGGATCGTTGCTTGTCAATGTCCCTCTGACGGGAATTGCGTACCTGGGTGATAGGAAGAAAGAAACTGCAGTAATTGCGTGAGGTGAATGATGGTATCGAAGGATTGGATTTCTCTTGTCTGCACATGTGCAGCACTTTTTCTTTCCGTGTATGTGGCCAATAAAAACAGCATCAAGGAAAGTACATCGGACATAACAAGTCTCACTCTCAAGATCGACAACCTTTTATCCATGATGACGGAGATGAAGGGGAGGCAGGAAGCATCCGACAAGATGCAGCGTGAGGACCATGACAACATCATCAAGATGCAGCAGTCGATCAAGGCGGCATGGAGAGCAATTGATGAGGTAAAGGGGGAAGCTCATGAAGAGAAGACGCATCAGGAGTAAGGCCACCTATACCAAGAGATGGGTGACAGTGATGCTGATCGCGGGACTCATTGGCGGCATGATGCCGTACCTTCTGGCAATGTTTGGCGTGGAAGGCTACGAGGAGCTTGGTGAGAAGTGGGTAGGCTGCATCCTTGGCGTAGGTCTTGGGTACTTTTTAAAGAGTTTCTTCGAGACGAGGCAGGAGAAGAAGCAGCGCCTCGAAGATTTTAAGGCCGGACTGGATCCGGTAGAAAGTGAGGATGAAGGAAATGGATGAGATGGTAATGGAGATTGTCAGGCTGGCGCTTATGCTTGCAGGCTTTCTGCTCTGCGGCTATCTGCTCCCTTGGATCCGGCAGAAGGTCGGAGCTACGAAGACGGAGCAGCTTGAGAATTATGTCAAGCAGGCCGTGTATGCTGTTCAGCAGCTCTTCTGGCAGAAGACCGGAGAGGAACGCAGAGCCAAGGCTATAGAGCTCATTGCTGATTGGTGCGCTAAAAATAATATTTCGGTAACACAGGAGCAGATCCGCGTACTGATCGAAGCTGCAGTAAAGGGAATGCATATTGCAGAAGGAAAGGCATATGACAGCAACAATGGCAGCAATGACAATAGATAAGGCTATACAGTGGGCCCTCAAGATCGCACAGGATCCGTCGCATGGATACGACCAGACAAAGCGCTGGGGGCCCGATTATGACTGTTCCTCGTTTCTGATTACAGCATGGGATCAGGCAGGAGTGCCGCTGATCAAGGCAGGGGCCACCTATACGGGAAACATGCGACAGGCGATGCTGAAAAACGGCTTCCGGGATGTAACGTCCACTGTGGACTTTGCAACAGGGGCCGGGCTCTGCAGAGGCGACATCCTGCTGAACGAACAGCACCACGTCGCAATGTACATCGGAAATGGTCAGATCGTCCACGCAAGCATCAACGAGCGAGGGCGTGCAACCGGAGGCAAAACCGGGGACCAGACGGGACGTGAGATTTGCGTCCGGGGCTACTATGTCTACTCAAAAGGATGGCAGAAGGTCCTCCGGTACAAAGGATCTGAAAAGGAAGAGGCACGAAAAGTGAAGCAGTACGCAGGGGTCGTCGCGGTCAGCAGCTATCTTAATGTAAGGACCGGAGCAGGGACAGAGAATCCGGTGATGAAGATTGGAGATCAGGACTTCCGGCTCCCTGCTGGCATGGTCGTGAGTATCGAAGCTGAGAAAGGCGGCTGGGGCAAGCTTACCAATATTGGCGGCTGGGTGTGCCTCGATTACATAAAGAAATGATGTCAGAGATCATCTGTACGATATCGCTCCTTGTCGTAGCAACAATTGGCATTGGCATTCTTGGAGCGATATGTGCCATCGCGGCGATAACCGGATGGCACAATCACAATTGAAAACCGCGCAGCACATGCTGCGGTTTATGAGCGCCCCGGAGGAATGAGGGCGCTCTTTTTATGCGCAATATTCCGTGTGACCATCTATCACTGCTTTCTTACATGCATCAATCGAGGATCTCAGATTGTCCATATCAGGCTGCACCATATCGGGATGCAGAATGGTCCCGGTATCTCTTGCCATGCAATACTTCGAATATATGACCTCTGCAACATCAATCCGGGCACTGATCGGCAGTTGATTCCCGGCGCAGATTTCATCCACCTGTCCCTGCCATGAGGAGCCGGTCGGCCCGAAGATGCTGTATGCCATCTTCTTCACTTCAGAATCCGGAGCAGCAGAAAGATAATACTCCGCTATGGCGCTGCGAAGTTTCTGCGGATCGTCGCTCCAGATATGCTTGAACTTGTCCGGATACAGGTAATTTAAGTAGAAGCGAAGAGGATTATATCCGCATGTCTCAATCCATTCCACGACAGCCCAGAACGGCGGCTGCACTGTACCGGTCTCCCAGTACTGAATCGTCGCGACTGATTTATGCAAAGAATCAGCTAAAGTTTTCTGCGTGGTCCCAGACAAAATACGCGACTCGTGCAAAACAGATACAAGATTATCAGATATTCGCCTACTCATTCCTATTTTTCCCTCCTATTTTGGTTGAGCACCAAAAAGATTTGGTGTTTTTAAGAAAAAACCACAAAAGACGTATGCAATTTTAATGCATAAAATTATTTTTGGGAGGTGAGAATTATGTCAAGAAATATGATGAATGGGTATCCGATGTATCCGTACTACGGGGCGATGCGACAGCAGAATGAGTTGCTTCGATGCACCGGTGCAAGCGGTGCGGAGCAGGTCAATCTTCCGCCAGAAACGACAGCGGCGGTATTTGATGATGAGCAGGACCGTGTATACATTGTCTCAAATGTCGGAGAGATAACCGGAAGACCGAAGATCCGATACACCTTCGATCTTGTAAAAGTAGAGACTCCCAGCGACACGATTACGAGGAATGAGTTTGACGAATTAAGGAGGGAACTTGCAGATGTCCAGCACGCTATTTCCAGACAGGAAGCCCAGAAGTCCGGAGAAAACACCGGAAGAGCTGATATCACAGATCCAGAATAACCCCGGCATACTGCAGGAGGCACTGAGAGAAGTCAAACAATACGGTCCTCAGAAAGCATTTTACAACAAATGCCGCGAGATGGGAATTGACCCTGACATAATTCTCACACCTTTAAAAGAAAACAGGGGCGGTATCCTGCAAACCCTGAGTAAATTGTTTAGATAGTCTGCGCAGACTTCTATCTTATAAACGGTCTTATCGGCCCGGATTGATTCCATAAGGAGGTAAATAATTATGGATGGAACAATGTCCCCGGCTGATATGGCAGCCGTTATGGGAAATGAAGGTGCCGGTGGTTGCGGCGGCGGAATGTGGATCTTTGCACTGCTGATTCTGCTTGCAATCGGAGGTGGTGGCGGTCTTTTCGGCGGGAAAACCGGAGATCGCGGAGCAACCGTTGGAGATGTCCAGAGATCGACCGATTTTGCGGCTCTCGAAAGACAGAACAACGAGATTGTTGATACAGTCCGTCAGGGCGTGTATGACACGACCGGAGCTGTCAAGGATGCCAACTACAACACGCTTGGAGAGATCAGAGATCTTGAGACGGCGGTGAATACTGGCTTCACGAACATGCAGAAATGCGGCTGCGATACACAGAGAGCGATCGACAGCGTGAAGTATGAGGGTGCTATCAACACCGCATCCATCAACCAGACCACCACTGCACAGGTGCAGAAGGTGCTCGACGCGATTGCTGGAAACCGCATGGCTGACATGCAGAACCAGATCAATCAGCTTCAGCTTCAGGCGGCTATGTGTGGGATTCCGAGAACGAATCCCTACGCATACGGAGTGTATCCGTACAATCCGTCTCCGTGCTGCGGAAACTACAACTAACTGTACGCCCTGCCGCTGTATGGCGGCGGGGTATTTCATACGAGGTAATATGACATGGCAAATTGTAACTGTCTTAAAAACCCACACTATAAATCCTCTGCGCAGTTCTACAACACTGCTGCGCAGACTATCGGAAGCGCTGCGGCAGCGCTCAACCTGCTTGGATCGGAAGTCACCGACACCGGAGCCTCCGTCAAGGTCCTGCCCGCTGCAATCGAGATTGAGCACGGCGGTCTCTACCAGATCGAATTCGCCGTCAACATCAATGCGACAGCGGCAGGAGATGTATCGCTCCAGATGGCGAAGAACGGTATCCCTCTGCAGGAAACAAAGAGGACGCAGACCCTTGCAGTCGGGGATTCCGTCATGGAAACAGGGACGGTCCGATACCTGGCTACGTGCTGCTGTCAGGAACCTACGCGGATCCAGCTCCTCATCAACGCAGAGGGCGCAGCAGCCGGAACGGTAAACCTTTTATCCGGATGCATCGTCAAGCTGGCATAAGGAGGGCGTATGGATCAGATCAAAGCATTCCTCGACCAGATCGACGAGGAGATCGAGGATATGAAGCATTATGCGAAGTGGGCGGCAGCACTGAAGGAGAAGATGCCGGGAGTCGCATCGACCCTTGCAACCATCAGTGCAGAGGAAGGAACACACGCTACGAGGCTGCACGAAGCTCTCAGCAAGGTGATTGAGAAGAAGAAAGAAGAGGGATGCTTCAGCGAAGCTATGCAGGAGATCTGCAGCTACGCAGAGAAGAAGCAGATCGAAGCAATCGCCGCCGCAAAAACCTACCAGTCAATCTATAAGGAGATGTAAAATGAAGTTACCGGAGATCAATTCAAGCAACGAATTCATATCAGAATGTTCCGACATTGATCTTCCGGAGTTTCTGGAGATCGTCGGATCCCTCATGGACGAAATCAAATTCCTGCATCCAGAGAAGTATAAGGAAATCATGGGGAAGATCCGAAACGCTAAACATTTCTGAAAAAGTTGACACGGCGAGTTGACACGGAGTACGAAAAAGCCTTTGGTTTCAACGTTTCTAATAAAAAACGATAAGGTTCGAATCCTACTAGCCCAGTGAATGAGAAAACCCCGTAAGTTCAAGAAAACCTTGAATTTACGGGGTTTTTCAGTGTTCTGACCGTATCGAAAACGCTACGATTATAGCGAAAAAAACACCATTTTAGCGGCAGAGTTGACACGAAGATGTGACACGAAATTACTCTTTGAAGGAGGAAAACTTCCCGAGAATTTTTTCCGTCTCTGTCTTTGACCGGTCCTGCAGAGTATGCGTGTAGACGTTCCGGAGTACGGTTGCTGTAGAGTGCCCGGATCTCTGCATGATATACACATCCGGGATACCGATGCTGTGCAGGTAACTGATGCAGAAATGCCTGAGAGAGTGAAACCGGAAATGTGGGAGACCGTTTTGCTCCAAGACATCCGCGAATTTCCACGAAATCTGATCCGGGGTGAGATTCGTTATGGATCCATTCCGCTTGATCGCATCTGCCACAAAATCCGGAAGCTCGATGTATCTGTCAGAGGAGTAGGTTTTCGGTGCCTTCATAACCCACTCACCATCCGCGTTCTGAGCGAGGTCGTGGTGGACGTGACATACTCCGTCTTTGATATCATCCATCGAAAGAGCGCAAATTTCTCCGCGACGGAGCGGACCAAAAGCTGCCAGCATGACAGGGATCTCCAGCTCCGTTCCTTCGACAATCTGCAGGAGCTTCCGCACAGTGGTCTCGTCCGGGATATAGATCTCCGGGCGTTCCTTCTGCGGCAGTCTTGGCGGCCGGAGATTGATTCCGGCATTCGCGAGGACAACCGACACAAAGCCGTAGTAATTCCGTATCGACTTCGGCTTCAACCCTTGACGCACGAAGAAGTCCACAACCATCTGCAGATCCGCAGTAGAAATGGTATATATGGATTTCTCGCAGAATAGGGGCAATTTGCTCTCGTAGATCCGCAGGAAGCATTTATATGCCCGATAGGTTGAAGGGCTCAGCACGGACTCGTGGGAGCCCAAAAACGTGTCGGCTGCGTGCTTGAAGGATGCAGTATCAACGACGGGAGCGCTTGCGTCTCGCTCTACGGAGAATTTGCTGGCTTCCAGTACCACTCTCTTCTTGTCCGGTCCGGTGATCGACTTCCACAGCCTCTTCCCGGAAGCATCCCGACCGACGTATACACGACATCTATAATTTCCGCTGGGTAATTTCGTTACTTTCATTACATTCACCTCCTGAAAATGGGCGCAAAAATAGCGCCAAGATTTGAACTGGCGCTCCGGAGATGATAGTATATGTATGATTCTTCCCATAGGATCACACTATACTGCTCTTCGGAGCAGATCCGCCCGGTGCGCCAACACTGGGCGGTTTTTATTTGCCTGTCATTTGCTGGTCATTTGCTTTTTAATAACCGTCCCCATAGTTTCCTAAATATCCATACCCGTCTATTGCGTCATACCATCCGACATCATAAGCATTAGAATATCCTTGCTGATATCCATCATCGTATCCATCTTGATAGTACTCAGTGATATCTACATCATTCTGACCATCAGAATACCCTTCGTTATATCCCTCTTCCTTTCCTTTTTTCTCTCCGTCATTGTGCCCGGTTGTATAGCCTTTCGTATATCCGGATTCTGATCCGATGGCATATGTTCCGATCGGGAGAAGGATCGCTGCGATTGATAACATGACGATAAAGAAAACGAGAAGCGGAACCAACGATGAGTGATTTTTCTTTTTCCTTGCCGGAGTATCTTTTATTTCGTCCTCGGACAGATCTACGTCCTCGAAACCGTCCGGATAGTCATCGTCCTGTGACATTGTATTACAGAGCATGAAATCGTCTCTTGACTCCATACTTTCTTCGCTTACATGGGGAAAATCATCTTCTACAGATTCTTTTTCGCTGAGCACCTTTTTATAAGCGCTCATTAAAGAAAAATAGTATTCCGGGTACTTGCTTTTTAATTTTTTATTTCTCTTTCATTTTTCATATCCGGCGGTTTGATCTTCTTCCTTCAGAGACCTGATATAGGCGGTTTCTCCGTTGATAAATGCCTCTTTATCAAAACGTCGTTTTTTATATACGAACGAGTTTTCTTTCGTGGCAGGCTCTTTCCTCCGGTACAGCCATCTGGTATATCTGAGGTACTGCTCGTCTCGATAAGATAGCCAACCAGCAAAGGTAGCAATCAAACATAATATGAAACCTTCCAGCATATCCCCCTCCTATATTTTGTTGAAATTTTCATCACACTTCAGAAGCCTACGTACCAAC
>ERZ1026876.222-NODE-222-length-37638-cov-20.826890_pt1 | contig 37638 bp, 32 predicted proteins | sample MGYA00380168_ERZ1026876 | MGnify/ENA primary metagenome ERZ1026876 (study PRJEB33269, sample SAMEA4719804) | human gut metagenome | biome: human-associated habitat; feature: organic feature; material: feces | place: Cameroon | collected 2013-10 ... | reverse complement strand
GAGCAGGAGGCTTACAACGAGGGCTTGGCTTATGCCAAGGAGCGTGCTCAGTTTGGTGAGAAGATCATCAACTTCCCTGCTGTATATGACATGCTTTCAAGAATGAAGGCTAAGTTGGATGCAGGCCGTTCACTCCTCTACTGCTGCGCCCGCTACGTAGATATCTACAAGGCTTTGGAAGACATCGCCCGCGACACCAAGCTCACTCCAGAGGAGCGTCAGGAGATGAAGAAATACACCCGCTTGGCTGATGCATTCACTCCATTGGCTAAGGGTATGAACTCAGAGTATGCCAACCAGAATGCATACGATGCCATCAGCATTCACGGTGGTTCTGGTTTCATCATGGAGTACAAGTGCCAGCGCCTGTTCCGTGATGCCCGCATCTTCTCTATCTACGAGGGTACTACCCAGTTGCAGGTAGTTGCAGCTATCCGCTACATCACCAACGGCACTTATCTCAGCATCATCAAGGAGATGTTGGAGAGCGAGGTTTCAGATGATTTGAAGGCATTGAAGGAACGTGTAGCTAAGCTCGTAGAACTTTACGAGGCTGCCATCAACAAGGTGAAGGATGCAAACGATCAGGCTGTTCACGACTTCCTGGCTCGCCGTCTCTACAACATGACTGGCGACATCGTAATGTCTCTCCTCATCCTCGACGACGCAACCAAGGCACCAGAGCTGTTTGCCAAGAGTGCCAATGTATATGTTCGCATGGCAGAAGAGGAAGTTCTCGGTCACTCAGCATACATTCAGAACTTCAAGGCAGAAGACTTGGAGAGCTTCAAGGCATAAGCTTCAATAACAACATAAAAAGAAAGTCCGTGGGAAAACAAATTTCCACGGACTTTTCTTATTAAAGACACCTCCCAACACACATCAAATTTCGGGGGAATCGGATATTTCGCCATAAAAAATTTCGGGGGAATCGGATATTTCGCTATAAAAAATTTCGGGGGAATCGGATTTCCTTCACTTATCTTGCTCATTTTCAGATATTTTCCGTATCTTTGCAGCAGAATAAAGAAAAAATAATATGATACAAAGAATATTCAGACGCAAAATATACGATAAGATTCTCAAATGGAAAGAAGAGAATCAAGGGAAAACAGCTCTTTTGATAGAAGGAGCTCGACGTGTAGGGAAATCAACTGTCGTGGAAGAATTTGCTCGAAAGGAATATCAATCATGTATCATCATCGACTTCAATAAAGCAAGAAAAGAAGTAAAAGATCTTTTTGAAGACTTGATGGACATGGACTTGCTATTCCTCAAATTACAGCAAACTTATCACGTAGAACTGGTTGACCGAAATTCAGTCATTGTTTTCGATGAAGTGCAGCAATGCCCACTTGCTCGCCAAGCTATTAAATACCTTGTACAAGATGGTCGTTACGACTATATTGAGACAGGTTCACTGATTAGCGTGAAAAAGAACACCAAAGACATTACCATTCCAAGCGAAGAAGACAGAATAGAAATGCACCCTTTGGATTACGAGGAATTCAGATGGGCTATAGGTGACCAAACATCCATCAACATTCTCGCCAAGTTCTGGGAGAAGAAACTCCCTTTGGGAGCAGCTCATCGAGAAGCAATAAGAAACTTATGCCTCTATATGTTGGTTGGAGGTATGCCACAAGCCATCAACACCTATATTGAAACCAATAATCTGAGCAAGGTAGATGAGACTAAACGTAAAATCATTAAGCTTTATGAAGATGATTTGCTAAAGATAGACACCTCTGGACGTGCATCTAAAATGTTTCTATCCATACCAGCAGCCCTTTCGCGTAACGCTTCACGTTATGTTCCATCATCAATAATAGGAGAAACAAATGAGGAGAAAATGCTGGAACTTCTCAAGACATTAGAAGATAGCAAGATCATCAATATGGCTTACCATGTTGATGACCCAAATGTAGGAATGCCACTGAGCACCAATTTCGAAAAATTCAAGATGTTTGTTGCAGATACTGGTTTGTTTGTAACCTTAGCATTCTGGGACAAATCTTTCACTGAAAATATTATCTATTCTAAGTTGCTAAGTGACAAACTTGCAGCTAACTTAGGATACGTATATGAGAATCTTGCAGCACAAATGCTTACCGCCTCTGGAAACAGACTTTTTTACCACACATGGAAAAAAGACGAAAAGCATTACTACGAAATTGACTTCCTTATCTCGAACGACACCAAACTGTGTCCAATTGAAGTAAAATCTTCTGGCTACAAAACCCATGTCTCACTTGATAACTTCTACGAGAAATACTCGAAGATTGTTGCGCAACGCTATTTGATTTACACCAAGGATTTACAAAAAGACAGCAACACATTGTTGCTTCCTTTTTACATGATACCATTCATTTAAAGAATAAAGTCCATGAGCATTCACTCCTGCTCATGGACTTTTCTGATTTATTATTTTTGTTGAAACCCGCAAATTCTGAAAGAACATGGCATCCCCGAAGGATTTAGCAACTCCCAAGTGTATGAATCCCACACGATAGGGATTTTCCTTTCAAGTTTAGGGATTTATTCCATATCATCTCACAAGAAAAGCATACTTTTGCAAGCGAAACAAAACAACAAGAATGTTTCAGTAAATGATTAGGAACCCTCAAAAACAGTAACGATTATGAAAAGAAATGAACTGATGGCACTGATAGCCACAACAATATTGATGTTTGCCGTATGTATGTCAGCATCAGCTAAAGGAAAGAGAAACGTAGAGCGCGGAATGACCAAGCAAGAAGTGATCGCCATCTTGGGAGAGCCCAAACTCACCAGTTTCAATAGCTATGGAGATAAATGGGAATACGCCAAAAACAACAATCTGTTTGGAGACTCCAAGTACATCACGGTATTCTTCGACAGATCTGGAAAAGTGGTGGAATACAACACGAGAATCATAGAATCCAACAGCCAGCAGCCGAATGGTCAGCAGCCTCAGCAGCCAACACTTCCCCCATACAACGGAGGTTATTATCCTAACGGCGGAATGAACTATGATTATTGTCTGGACGATACTTCTTTCTCAAAACTATACAACAAGATAAAGAAGACTAACTTTGATGACAACAAGTTCGACTTGATAGAAGTAGCAAGTCTCGGATGCTATTATTCCTGTGCCCAGGTCGTTCGCATCATGAAGATTTTCTCATTTGACGACAGCAAGATGAAAGTCCTCAGTATGATGGCTCCCCGCATAGTAGATTTGCAGAATGCCACAGATATCTATCGCATATTCACCTTCGATAGCGACAAGGAAAAAGCAGCGAATATCCTACGAAATTGCAGATAATCCCTACAAAACTTGCATAATTAGGGAAAAAACTATGCCTGAAGAGAAGATAAGAATCGGTCATAGCGGTCAAGGTTATTTCTGGTCAAAATCATTCAACAGTTTACTTTCTCGTAACATGACATATTCAAAAAAAAAGATGAAGCAGACTCCGCTTGCCACCAGAGCCTACTTCATCTTTAAGAAGCTTGCAATTATTACAACATAGACATCCTTACTATTTTAAGCCAAACAATCATATCGCTTAATAATCCTCTTCGTGGAAGTATATATTAAGAGAATAGTTATAGTAACTACCATAAGTAAACTCTAATGGTGTGTTAATCTTGAAAGAATGTCCACCAGGTATGCAATATCCCTCGCTTACTGCATCTGTGACATTTTTAACATAGCCATTATCAAGTATTATAAGAGGATAGTACATACTTGGCGCACCATATTTCCAATCCCAGTTTTTGACACGCCATTTTTTGCCAGATGGAACATAAATATATTTAGTCTCTTGATAACCACCATAATAGCTATTGTTCTCATGTGCACCATAGTTACAGTTATAGTAGCGCACTTCTGAACCGTTTGTAAGCATTTCAATTGTCACTTTCTTATTCCTTGCCTCTTCCTCAATACGTCGTTTCTCATTACGAAATTTATTGAGTTGTGTAGAAGCTTCATTTCTATGCGCTCCTTTCGAATATGAAGAAAGATAATTTTCAAGAGCAGAAATGCTACTATCAAGATCACCTCCAGACATATCAACCTTCACTTTTTCCCAAGCAGTTGAATCTCTTACAAATGCATTGACAATATTTTCCATATAACTTCGATGCTTGCGTGTTGCATTTTTTGGATGCTTTTTAAGGAAATCTCGTGCTGCATAGACATTACCTTTCACTTTTGCAGCATTAAAATCAGCTAATTCCAGTTTTCGTGGCTGATAAATACCGAAATACCAATAAGCCACACTTCCCAAGAGCATACCAAAGGCTATAATTCCTATGATGAAAGGAAAATACGACCTACGTCGCGATTCCTCTAAATATTGAGGTGGTGTATAATAATCCTGCTGCATTGAGTTTGATGATGGTACATAACTCTGCTGAACAGGAACTTGTGGAACTACATACGAAGATTCTGGCTCAAAGTCCTCTGTATTGAGAACATCATCCCCTGTGTCTGGAGCATCAAAAACAACAGTCTGATGACAATGTGGGCATTCACATTCTACCTGAGTGCAGGGAACAGAAGATACCCTGAAAACCATACCACAATATGGACAACTCACATCAAATTCTATTTGATTCATTATTTAAATTATTTTGTTTTATCGACAACTATGATATGATTATTTCCCTTAGATGGAGATTTTGCCGATTTATTCACAGGTGCGGCGGGACGACTTGTTCGAGTTTTTCGAGGCACACGTCGTACACGTTTTGGTTTATGAGTTACAGGCTCATCAGATTCTTCATCAGACTCTTCCTCTGTAGTTTCCTCTTCACCAAGGAAAGGTATGACTGGCAATATCTTACTCTTAGATTCAGATCTCAAATATATTCCATTCTTGTCATATTCATAAGCCATAGCTTCATCTGGGGCATAAGGAGACTCTGTGCTTGTCCATATTCCTCCACTTGACTGTTTTTCATTAGAGCGAAATATGCGAGTACGCACATCTGATCTTGAAAATATCTCTCCATCACTAATTTCCTGTGCACTTTTCACTTTAAATGCTGCAGAGCCCAGTGGAACCATATCTACAACAAGACCCTCATTGGGTTTGTACTGATAACGAAACGCAGCACTTGACCAACTTTTAATTGGTCGAATCGCATAAATCACTCCATCACCTTTTGAATAATAAGAAGATCTTACGACATTAGGTTCCTGATCATAGATGCCATAAGCCATAGAATCAATCTCCTCAAAGTCATATTTCTCAGTGAAAGACTTCGTGTGAGATGGCAATATACAACTCAGATTATTCAGAGAAGGCAAATGATAGTATTTCAATGGGACGTTGTCCATATCATCAAAAGACAATACTTGTTTCATCCTTTCTTCATCCTCAACAGAGAAGTTTGCATAAGATTTAGCAGAATCCCAGCAGTAAGATCCCATCTCAGAATTTGAATTACTTCCCATTGAGCCACTTTGAGTGAGATAATTATTAGCGAGATAGTCTGCAGGAATTGAGTCAGGAACATGATTGATTTCAATTGGCATCTGAGTCATAGTGAACTTACCCTCAAACTCGGGAATATCAGTTGCATTTTTAATTTTAAACTCCATAATCCTCAATTTATCACTAAAATTCTTTTTTAGCGTGATATGATAATTAAATGCACCGCCCCCCATAGGTTGAGATACTATTTCACCATAAGGGAACTTACCATCCTTATATGCTAAATAGGAAGAAGAAGGATTGGAACGCACATAAACATCTGCAGTTGGCAGTTCCTTTCCGATATGTTCGACAAGTGTAGGATCCATTGTCTTATTCACCTTGATATTTGTGCCAGAAATATTATAGTGCATAACTGTCCTGTTTGTTTCATACGTCTTGTCAATATCAATATAAGGTCTTGTCAGATAGTTACTCGTATTACTTTCAGTGGACATACGTACACTCTCTTTGTTTATCAGAAGAAGGACAGGATCGCTTGAACAATAGGCAACTCTTTCTCCCTTCATTGGCAAATTTAAAAGTTGAATATCATTCTGTGCAGCCCACCATTTAGGATTAGCAATATCCTTTACTTTCTTTACACTAACTGACGAACCTATATGCTTGACCCCAATAAAGAGCGAACCGCCAGCCAAAGTATAACGATAGGCCGTTCGATATGGATTATCTGTTGATTCGTTATCTGCTCTTTTCTTAAAGCGCAATCCATAAATCACATTTTCCTTACTTATATAGTCTGAGTAAACCGTAGTCTTTCCCACTTTTTCTAAACTCAGAGTCTCCACATTATTATACAACTTACCTGATTTTGTGAAAAGGGGCATATCCTTTAGCGAAGTAAAGAATGGAGCTATATAAATCATTTCATCTTGTGTAGGAAGACGATAATTACGATTTTCAATACGCCATGTCTTATTCCTAGGGCATAACCCTACAAAAGAGCCAGACCCATCAAAATTAGCAAACTTAACATCACTTGCAATATTATTTTTCGCAAACCTCATCAATGGACTTAGTTTGCTATCCACAATCTTTATTTGATTAGCATATGTTATTACATCATCAATTACCTTATCAATATATTCGCGATGAGGCGCAAGAGTATATGTCTCTTGCGCCCATCCCATAACAGTATAGACTTGGAGCAAAATAAACAAACATATCTTTCTCATAACTTACAATTTTACAGGAGTTAGTTTGGTGTAATTTTTAATAATCGTATTGACAAAACCATAATAATCATCTTCAGAAACCTTCGTTTCTTTACCATCCAAAGTCTTGATATAATTACCATCGACAAAATGATAATTCTCCTGATGAGCATCCTCTACAAGTTTTTTCTGTTTTTTAATAAGCCATACAGCACTTCCTTCAGTCTGGGCTTCATCAGAATTTACCACAAAAACCCCTTTTCCACGAAGATATACCCACTCAAAAACTGGCTTTTTATGAATCAAATACGCAGTTCCTTCTTCTGCACCAAATACAATCAGGTTTTTGTCATTGTTTGCAATAACCTCTCTCTGTCCATCCTGATCCAAATCAAGCATAAAATACTGAGTAATCTTCATATCAGGATAATTATTTGCATAATCTTTGAGTGCTTGTACGGCCGCTTTTTCATTTTTAACAAGCATCTCTGTTTTCTCTGCCTGCTTATCCTTTTTTATAAATAAGAAATAGATTCCAGTAAAGAGCACAGCGGCTACCACCAATACTATCATCAATACTGGATTAAACTTCTTTTTCGAAACACCTTTGTAAGTGTCATTCATAGCCTCCTTCAGTTCATCGGCAATCTCTACATTCTCGTCATCTTCCTTGTCCTCTTCGACACTTTCTAAAAGAGCCTTATTAAAACTTTCCTGCAATGAAGCTTTCTCTGATTCTGAATTTGAAACTTCTTCAGCAGGGTTCTCTGGCTTAGCCCCGTCTATATTAGACGGTTCTACATTCGACTCATCAGGCTTATCCATATCGCTCACCATTGTAGCAGGTTCTACATGAGGTGCCAGGACTATAGGATCCAGAGCCTCAGCCTGAACAGGTTGAGCTTGAATTGGCTGAGTTTGAACTGGCTGAGCTTGAACAGGTTGAGCTTGAATTGGCTGAGCTTGAACAGGACGAGCCTGAACTGGACGAGCTTGGACTGGACGCCCCTGAACAGGACGAGCTTGAACCCGAGCCTGTTGTGGTTGATTAATGACAGGTTGCTGATTTCTAACCTGATTTACACTATCATCAACCACAACATTAATATTTGAAGCGGTCATTATCTGTTGGCAATATGGACAGGCAACACGTTCTTTAGTCGCATTTAAAACCGTTGTAAAACGATTATTGCAATGATGGCAAATATACTCAAATCTCATAATACGATAATTTATAGTTATTTTTCTTTATTACTTTTCGGACTATCCTCAGAACTATGTGTGGATACATTTGCAGATTCATTATCCTTATTTCTATTAGTCTGAGAAGCATGCTTGTCTGCAGATTGAGAAACAGATTTACCCGAAGCGGCAGCCTCTGCACCTGCTTTTTCTTTAGGTTCTTCAGTTTCTTTTCCCTGTGCCTTCGCCTTGTCTTTTTGTTTCTCTGGTTGATCTGTCTGTTGCTTTCGGGAAACCTTGCGATCTGTATTTCGCTTGCCTTCAGATTCCAATTCAGAAGATTCTGAAGATTCAGAATCAAGATTATTATCAGACTCTGGAGATACTTCATTCTCAATAGGAGTTGACATCTCTGGATTTTCTTGAATATCGTTTTTATTGATCAAATCTCCCAAACAGATACCAGCAAAGAAAACTATCACAGTATATACAATCATTCCTAACAAGAATTTCCTGCTTGCAAACACTGAGCTATTTGACTTAGATGTATGTGAAGCACTCCTAATAGGAAGTTCCTGCAGTACAATTGTATGAGTAAGCGGCTGAGTGAGATTCAAGTATCCCTGATAGTTAGCACATCCAGGTTTCATCACCTCCACTCGTGCATTCCTTGCCTCTTGTTCACGAATACTAATTGAGTGATCACTCGACACAAGATTACCATTCACAAAAAGTTGGTATTGCATAGCAAGACGCCCCTTGAACATTACGTGAAACATTTGGGCATTGATTTCTTTTTCCCAAAGTATTTCATTTTGAAGCAAAAAAGACTGACGAGGTTTACAGATATTTACCGATAAAACCACGTCTTTGTAACCCGTCCTATGAAGAAGTATATTTAACTTTGAACCTAATATGGTCTTCAAAGGCTTATCACGAAAAGGAACTTGATTGACGAAAAGTTCCATGCCTGCTACTGGCAAAGTTTGAGGAGGGAACAGATAAGCAGGCTGTTCAAAGCCATTTCTCGACAAATCGTACATCTGCTGTAAAACAGACTGTGGTACTTCATTACGAGCAGGAATATCCAAAAAGAATACAGCCTTATATTTCTTATAATAAGACTGATCTAATCCTTGCGCCAAGAGGTTTCCTAAATAGACGAAATCTGTATTCTGACCATACATTCTATAGGCAAGAGCTTCGGTCTGACGAACTGGCATACAGTCAATATACTGCAAATCAGGATAAGAGCTGTCCAAAAGCGGTCTAAGATTATCATATTGCTCCACTCCACTTACAATTTTTTCCTGTACAAGTGAAACCAATTTCAATAAATCCTCTGAAGCCACGGTAATGGAATTTGGAATATAAATCCAAGCTGCCATGTAATCGCCAGTTCTTCCCACATTCAATGGTTTGACTATTGAAAAATAAATTCCTGTCGCATGATAATTCAAGACATAGAAAAGTCTGCTGAGATGCAAGTGAGAAATATAGTTTCGCATATCGTATGTCTTTCCATACCATGCTCCCTTATTTGTCACGAACACATCAGTCAAGCCACCATGGGCTTTTTGTATTAATAATTCTATTTTGCTCATATCTCTTAACTTTTAAACATGTTTATCAATTTTTGTAACCAACTCTTTTCCTCATAATAAGAATAACGTATAAACAAATCCACAACTTTAGCCGCAGAGGTTGCGTCAAACAGACAGTAATCCTTGAAGCATACTTCTCCTATAGAGAAAGGAACTATGTTGACGCGTCCGTTATTGATATTATGCTCTTTGCAGATACGAAGAAGATTATTATAAAAGCCCAAATAATTCTTTGTCATATATTTCAACAAATGATCATCAAGCGATCCTTTATAGGAAGCATTATCCACCTTGGATATAAGGACATAGATAGCATCGGTATTACTATCAAAGAGTCCCATATTATTAAGGTGAGCAGCTGCTGAATTGAGGTACTCTGCCTGCGGAAGGCCATTGAAGAGACGTTTTTCTGCACCATATTCAACAACAAAGAAATGAATTTTATTATTATTCGATCTTTTGCTGAGCAGAATATTATGTAATGTTTCCAACGCTTGTTGCTGATCATCACGCAGTTGTTCTCCTGCATCTTGCATGAACATACAAGTAAACAATTCTCCCGCCATATCAATACATGCTACATGATGGATCTGGTGTTCTTGGTCTTCAAGTTCAAAACGCATTTCATAGGTAGAAGTCACTGGAGTTCCACCAGGAAGGCGACAGACACGTCCAGGAAAGAAAATAGAAGAAAGTCTGTTCATATAGCCAAATCCCTGACAGTTATTATCAGGAATCATACTACGCGCAACCAATCCATTCTTTGCGGCACTGAGTATTGCACCCAACGCACATGTTTTTCCTGAAGAAGGAATTCCCCAGAAATACACCTCTGTACAGGGTTCTTTGATTGTCTGCAAAGGGCGCGCAGGCTCAAAGTTTTGAATACCTGTATTGGCCAACATCTTGTTGATAAACTCATCGGAAACGCCACACCTACTCAAGTCATCCTGATTAAGAATACCTTTTGAAATGATATCATTGCAAACCGAAGAAGATAACAGGTTATGATCTTGCTCTATCACCTCAAGGAGGGTACTAACTGAAATCATTTCGTTCTCAAGCAACTCCTGAATGATTTTGCAGACCTCTTCTACACTATTTGCATTATTAATCATAGTCTTGAGAACAACAGGAGATTTTTCACGATTACGCTCCTTGTTTTTCTCTTCAGTAATGAGCCTGTTAATTTCAAAAAGATGAGAAGTTTTAGGATATTTTTCCTTGAAAGATTCTAAAAGTTGTACATCACAGGAATCCTTGATTTCCTGCCACTCTTCTTCCTCAATATCATCTTCCAACATTACAGGCTCTGCAGCCAGTGTTGCCTCCAGTTCGTGCTTACGCTGTCGAACAGCATCCAAATGCGCAGCAGTTCCCATTGGATACTTATTAAGAAAATCCTGCAAGTCTGCTATAGAGTTTGACTCCATAACTGTCTGAAAGTCTCCGTCTTCATTCCCTGCAAGTAACTTCTCCACATCAAGTTGCATCTTAGCAGTAAACTCTCCTTCGGTATTGTTTCGGAGCTCTTCAAACGTCACAATACCCTGCTGGATATAACTTGCTAAATCTTCTGGAGAATATTCTGTTACATTATTCAATATAGCTGATTTCTTTGGCATAATTATTTTTCCTTATTACTATTCTGTCCTATCTAAATATTTAGAGTGTCGGATAGAAAAATTTTGATTATTGTTTGATATTTTTATTTGTGCTATTGGAATATCTTCTTCTCTTCTGATAGGCTGATCAATCGTGTAGTGCCATGTCTTACCATTAAAAGCCACCTCAGCTTTGGCCCCATGATTTCTACCGCCATCAAAATTTCTGATAAAAAGTGTGTATGTACCATCAGACATCTTTTCCGGATCAGTCCAAATGATATTTTCTACACCTGTACCTTGCGGACGGATGTCATCAACATCTAATACACCAGACATTGATGTCGGATTATTCATGTGTGTACCATAATAAATTTCTTCATTATCAGGCTGAATTGCATGTGCGTCCAGATCTACCATATCCCCACCTTGCTGATTCCAAATGATTGAGAAACGCAAGAAAGCATTGATATTTCCACCATGTTCCAGTACCTCATCACTAATTTCGGAGTGATCAAGTATTGTATCTTGAGGGAAGATATAATCAACATCCTGTCCTTCTCCAGAACGTAGATAATGTATCTTTCCTGTGGATTCTCCAACATGATATTGATTTCCATCAGTAACTATTACATCATGATAATAACGATTCCATCTATATTCGTTACAACCAGGGAATAGCCAACTGAACAGTCCTAACAGGAGCAGCAATGCCAGCAAAAGAAGCAACCATTTCAGGCATCCGAAACTTGTGAACCACATCCAAAGCCTTGTCAACCATGGAATATGCCTATATTGTGCCTGAAAAGAACAATTATTGGCCACACTATAATCCAATGGAGTAATGTTCCAACCAGCAAAAGTATAACCACTGAAAGGAACTACTTGCGGAATCTGCACTTGTGTTATACGGGAGCCATACGGAACCGTAAATGTAGAAATACCTTTCAACTCTCCATATTTTCCCGGCAGGAAAGTCACTGTATAATTGTTCCGTGAAGCCTTGGCTTTAAAGACCAAATCAGAATGAACAGAACCTAAATATGCAGGATCCCAATATGGATTGGCAAAACCTTCCAGAGGAATCATTTTGGGAAAATCATCTTCTGTGAGTTCATATCCATCTTCTACCTGCAGCTGTTCCTTTCCATCAAGTTGGCAACTACCATCCGTAACAAAACGTATGGTATGCATAACAGAATGGTCCTGAACATTACTAACAACCGGCTCTTCGGCTACAGAGGAAGTTTCGGGATCTTTTTGATATTGCGCATGAAATATCATATCAGACGTAACTATAGTACCCTGTACCTGTGGTTTCCAATCTATAAAATGAAAACCAGGTTTGCATATAAGACGAGGCACATCAGCTGTTACCAACTCCGCTTTCTCTTTTCTTCGGATAATACGGTCATTAGGATTAGCCAGGTCCGCACCTTCACCCGGATCAAAAATAATAGTATAACCCTTTGTTTGCGAGAAGTTGAAGACAATACTACCTTTGGCATCATAAACACTATCACGAAGATTCATTCCCCATGCCACCAGCACAACTTTATTATCATAGCAGAATAAGAAATTCTCATTGACAAACTTAAGTGCAGAATCCAGTATGCCAAGAGACTCACCATGGAGTTTGCGCTTCACATCATTATAAACGTTTAACGTATCACGGTATATTCTGTCATATTTCTCCTTTTCTTCCCCATAAAGGTCGTTGATGCGCCGTGGAGTATCTGTCCAATTAGGAGCAAACCAAACGATAGCATCATCCTCTGCAGAATATTCTGGAACAGCCAGAAAATCCTGCATATCTTTAGGAATATATCGTCCTACAATGCTCTGAACGCTACCAGGACGCATATACATCGGATCATTACCAATGCCCTGTATTTCACAGAAATCTTTTAAAGGTGTGGAGCACAGAGCTTTTTTATCTATAAATATCGTCATATCTGATTATTTAATACCATTCGACATTCTTCTATTATATTTCTCATCTGCTCATTAGCCTGCTCATCTATCTCAGTAACATCACTTGTAAACATGAGACCAATAACAAGCAGATTCTCCCAGCGTTTGAAATTATCCCACAATGGCAAACGACGAAGCATGTTACGACAATGTTCATCGAAAACTTGGAAGCGGAGTGTCTCTACAGACTGTTCAAAAGCCTCCATCGTATCACGTAGGTTAGGCTGTTCTACCTGACTGTCTTCTTGGATATCAACCTGAACATGCATATCTTCAGCGATAGTCTTAACATGTAAAATATCCTCATCTGTCATAAACTTACGCCCCACTGAAGTTACAAAATCATTAAGCATCAGACTAATAGAATCAGCAATGATGTTTGACAGCACATCTCTATCTTCAATCGTATTTGCATAGTCCTGAATTTTGTTTGCAATAATCTGTCTGATATTAAACTTCTTGAAAAGCACATTATACATAAATGCTATTCTGTCCGAATGAATCAACTGCTTATTAAGTTTATGTGCAGCAGACTCTATATAATCAGCCCAGTACTCAGAAATATTTTTGGCCAGAATATCCGCATCAGTAGTCATCGTGTTATTCTGTCCGCAAATCACATCTTCAAGATTGATATTTTGCATTTTTAATCCATCACGAAGCATCTGCTCATTAGTATGATAATAGTTGCAAAGTTTCTTAAGATTAACTTCCTTACCATCATTCGGATTAATACCTGCATTAAGTCTCAGGACATTAATCAGCGTAAAATCCTGTGGCAATTCCTTTTTATGAAGCACAATATCTGTAGCCAGATAGCGAAGATCGTGCGAAGAAACCATAAAATTATTGATCAGCATTCCGAAAGAAGATGGCGAAAGCATATCGAGTCCAAACTTCATTTCGCCAGCAGTACGTCTAATCTCCTCACGCTTATCATTCTCTTCTCCTGAGATATAGAAGTGCTGAAGTGCAGTAAGCATTTCATCACGCATACTCTTTACCTCATCATGGTATTTCTGTTTGCGCGCATCATCGATAACAGTAGCAATCTTCTCCAGAGAAGAAATGATAGCCTGCGAACCATCATGATTGATTGTTGCCGCATCCTCCCAAGCCTGATCCGGATGAGCGAAATGCTTCTTCACAAATGGGAAAGACACAAATGAGTTACGGAGAGCCTCCAAGAATTCAGGAAATTCAGGATGTTCTACAACACGGTTCTCTCCACTAACACCTGCCTGATAGCCAGCAAATATCTGCTGATTTGACGACCAGAAGTAATCACGAAGCATATAGATATTCTGAAATGCCTCTGAAGCAAAACCAGCACTTTGTGGAACCCAATGCTCAAACCATGAATAGACGCTTGGCTTAATAACCTCATCACATAAATGATTTTCAAAACGAGTCTTCCAACGTTCCTCTAAAGGCACAGTCTGTATGAACAGAGGAGTCTCCTTTGTACGTTGTAAGTCGCAGTTGAAAAACGTAGATATGATAAAGAAAGGAGAAGTAAAATTAGTGCTGCTAATATATTTTGCTCGCTGTTCTGGAGTTGCACCAATATTGTTGCTAATCCAACTGTTGAGAACCTCACCCAATTCACTCTCAGGTTTGTCCATATTCTTACAGAAAAGTATTGCATTGATTCGCCATGAATCAGAATACTTATCGAACAAATAAGACACCTTTCCTCTGCGAAGCATCATCGGTAACTCTGTTTGAATACTATTTTCCGGCAACTTCATTCGATGACGGGCTCCAGGAAAGTCGAGAAGGTCAAAGTCACGAAGGAAAGCACGTTTATCAGCTGCTGACGGTGGTAAGACCAACGTAAGTTCTGATATAAGAGCCGTAAACGATGTTTTTGGAAATCCATGAACCAACAAGTTGTTCTGGCTATCATAGATATCACAGAGTAACTCATAGTTTGGATTATTATCTGCCGCATTATCATTAAACAGATTATCAAGCCATGAAATGTCAAGAATGGTACCTTTCTGTCTAAGAATAGCATCAAAAGGAACATAGACTACAGAATTGAAATGTAGTTTACGATATTCTGCAACCAACCTTTCAAAAAGTGAAGTGATATAATCGTTTTCATTCCACAGCAGACTAAATATTTTACCCCATTGTTCTGGGGCAATATGCTGAATCTTCTGAGATACAAGCACACAGAACTTGGAACTATACACATGAGAAGCACTACCACCCAAAGAAGCATTGAGATACTGCTGAATGGTAAATATATCATCTTCATCTATATAACTCTGTTGGACATTCTTATCAATGATTTGCGGAAGAAATGTCTCTAATTTACAGTTAATATCATCAGCCAGCAACAAAGTGTCAGCATTGATTTTCACATCTTTATAATAAGTATCAGCAAGCAGTTTTACAATATCTGCAATACTGAGCAGTCTTACCTTCACCTTGTCTTCAGCTGCAGAAGCCATATCTGGACAAATCGTAAAGCGTGTAATGATACCTGTAGATTCCTTCTTAGATGTATTGCCACCACTTGGGTTAATATCATCTATAAAACTATATATTTTACCATTTCTTCCTCCTTTAATTGCCAGTTCCTCACCTTGATCGGAAAGAAGGCTACTTATAAGGTATGACTTTCCATTCTGACTCTCTCCATAAGCAGCAGCAGAACAATTTTCCTCAAGTGCAAAACGAATTTTCTTCAAGTTTCTACGATATTCTCTGAACGCAGACAAAGGGAAGGCACGTTCTTCATGCTCAGAGGCCCATCTTATAGAGTCCCCGATAACATGAAGCAAATGATCTATATCTTGTATTGTAATCTCTTTTTGCATAATGATAATGTTTAAAAGTCAAAAATACCAGAATCCAGCCAATAACATTCAGATGTTCCAAGACTTTGGATATTAATACGAATGTTTTGTAAATTAATCTCATTACCGGAATTATCCAATATCTGTTCTATTTTAATATCTTCTTTATTATCACTTTCACGTGAAAGAACAATTCGGTAAGGAAGAAGGCGCTTCAACCGATTGATTTCCTCATTTGTCAGATTGATAAGAGCCTCCTCTGGCATATTTGGATTAATATTTTCCATCTGATGTCTGATACGTTTACAAATTCTTATAAAATCATAGTCCACAACATAAAGCGGACGACTCATATAGCTGTCAAAATTTTCCTGTCTGATCTTGAGTGAAACAGGCAGTTGCTTGACGGTAATCTCGCCACGATTCGTGGTTGGAGTAAGACAGTAATGCGTATTGAGCAACATGGATTCTGGCGTCTCAACATAGTTGATGGTTGATTTCAAATTACTTAATGCCTGCTTGTCAAGCCTAAAATTAGAGAACTGTATGAGGTCTGATGAATAAAAACCTATCATGGCTCCAACAGCAACTACCGTCTTGGGATTTCTGATATAACCCGTATTATTTCCAAACGGATACCAGTCGCCTATGTAATAACTGGAGAGTTGAACAAGGCGATTAGGTGCCACTGCATAATACTTTATAAAAAGATCACGTAAAGGAGGCAATGTTGCCGGACGACCTGAGAGAACGATAATATCGCAATGGTAAGTGTACATAATCGCCGAAATCTTCTTTACTAAGGAATCGAAAGATTTGGCTACAATACGATATACATTCTCACTGGAATAATGCCATTCCAACTCATTAAATTCAAAACCGAAGAAATCATAGAAACCACTCATAACGAGATGATTAGGCAAACTATCTTTGAAAACGTCATCAAAGTGTACTACACAATCGTGATTTTGATTCTTCAACAATTCCAGATAATAGCATGCCAAAGGTATGAGAACCTGGATATTAAAGTTCTTACGCAAGATGCGCTGAGATATAGACTGCCCATTATAGTTGTGTCCAAAGAAATCTTTTATTTTCTGTATTCCTTCAGCCGTTTGCTCCAGGCACGCAACAAGCGCAGAATCCTTATCCGTAAGAAAAATCTCGCGGATAAGTTCCTGAAGCATATCGTCGCCTGCATAATAGTAGCTGTCATAGTAAAGAGGTTTCGGACAGACGGTAGATCCATTTTGATCGCCCTTGCTATATTCATTAATCATCAAGTCTGACGTACCTGCACCGATATCGAGAGAACCTAATGTAAATGTGTACGAACCTCGCTCATCCTTTTTACCATAGAGTTCAAAAAATTCTGCTAATCGCCCTTTGAATTTATGAGCGATTTCTCCATACAGATAAACCATTTGTGAACAAGTAGCCTCATCATAATACCAAACTCCACTTCCATCATTTGGATAAGACGGAACAATCTCTATATCAAACTTCTTGCTCGGCAATAGGTCTGTCAGGGATTTCTTCTCAAAGTTTGAAAGAAGAGCAACAGCATCTTTAGCGCAACGAACCAGAGATTTTCTCTCACATTCAGACATAGTTGTCGGACAAGTGACTACTACTCGTTTGATACGTCGTGGTGTATTTACATCACCATGAAACTTACGATAGTCTTCACTATTGATCTGCATACGTGCCTGAGAGAAAATTTCCAAGAAAGCAAAAGTCATAAGTGAACAGCGAGAGTAAGTATGCTTACTCCCTCCATACCCTTCTTTGTCCACAGTACCATTGCTATTCAGTTGATTTGTAATACCCTTAAGTTCCAAAATGTGACTTTTTTCCTCTCCATCGAGCACCAAGAACTGCCATTCTTCTTTTACACTTTCCTTGTCCCACAGATAACGTTTTGGACTTGAATAAGTATATAAGTTCTGAGAAGATTGCTCTTCTGAGGCAACATGAATAAGATTCTCTGCTTCCTTCCCCAAGCGAACCAAACTTGGATAGACGAACTGATGACTATCACGTGGACCAAAGTTTCCAAAATCAGCCTTTCTGAACACCAATCGCATATCAAAAGGCTCAGTATTACGACGAACTTGTGGACCATCAGTCTTTTCGGTAATGCTATCTGTCAGATCTGTTAAACTTAATAGTGGAACCTTTGTAAAATCACCATTTTGAGGATCTTCAACGAGCAATGCTGTTGTACGGGAATTACCTATATCGATAAACATATCCACATCCTTCACCACTACACTTTCGTCCTTATACAGTTTTAATACTGGCATCAGGTCTTTTAGTGAAAGATAGTTCATCAGCAGGAAGTAAGTGGCGATATATGACATTTTATGCTTCTCACCTTTAATCTTAGAAACAGAACGAGCTTCGGGATGAACTAATCTACGTAAGTACTCATTGACATAACTGCATTCTTCTGTTCCTTCTGAGCAATAGTCCATCAACAACATCTCGTCAGAGCACAATTGAAAGGTAAGTTCATTCTGAAAATTATCAGGAAAGACGGGAGTCTCCTGCAAGGTAGATGCCTGATAATTAGTACGTGTGTCAAGTGCAAGCAACACATGATAGTATCGCTTGCCATCTTTTTCATCCTTTGGAACAAATTTAACACGAGCCCAGTTGAATGCTCCGAAATCAAACTGAAGTGCTGGTACACGACGACGGAAATAAGGTAATGGAATCCACTTATTTTCATAAAAGGACAATTTGTTTTGACTATCATCGAATGACATAGAAAAGATTTCATCCAACAAATAATCATCTCCTTCAGCATTAGCAGCTAACGGATGAACCAGACCGTCTTCACGAACCTCATCAGGATTTACTTTATGCCGGGTCTCAAAAGCGGTAAGATAGCCCTTATCGATAAGTTCCTTCTTGTTGTAATAGAAAGTATCACCATCATCAGTGTGCACACACTCGACAAGATCAAGTTTGTGAATACCTTCTTCTTTATCATACCACTCATGAAACCATCTCTTAAAATTCTGCTTGAGATCTATTTCAAGAGGAAAGGTAAATAATTGAATACCAGAATTAGCTATGATTGAATATTCCATTTCTCTTAACGTATTTGGGTTATTGATTTGTCACGCTATCGCGTTTATTTCCAATATATCTTTGTTCCTGTTTATAATCTTGAAATGAAGGGGTAATAAGTACCATCATTCCAGGTTTTACGATACTGACAAGTTCGGTAAGATCGTTATTATTCAAGCGAATACAACCCTCTGTAGCTCGTGTACCGATAGACAGAGGATCATGCGTTCCATGAATCCCAATGCCTTTGCTTCCCGGAGTATCCAAACGGATAAAGTAGGGTCCATAGGCTCCCTGTATTTCTCCTCTACCATCCCCGAAATCATGTGTACGATCAGAAGCATCTTCAATAGTCTGCACGAAAAACATTCCTTCTGGTGTCTTCAAATCTCCTATTTTGTGCTTCTGTCCCATATTTCGGCCGCAAGCAATACCATAATCCATCAGTTTTGTACCTTTGAAATCATATACACGCAATCTCATATCCTGTTTCGAGACGACGATGATACGTGCTTGCGGAATATCATCCAGTTGCTTCTGGTAATAACAGTATAAGCCTGCTAAGCCGCCGATAGGTACAAGGAGTGTGATTGTGTACAACAAAAACAATCCAAAGTTCCTGGCTTTATTCGATTTAGATTTATATTGCATAATAATATTCTACCATAATATCAGAACCACCATAACTATATACATCTTCAATGTATTTTGCTGTTGTTTTCTCCTCATATACCAATGTAGGGTTTTCTTCTTCATCAAAACTGAACAGAAGGAAACGGCGATCATCTGTTTTCACATTCGTGATAATGACGGCAAAGTCTGTATATTTAGAATTGCTGTCTGTTGCACGTCCAAACCATACACTGTTAGGTTTCATTCCTTTGGCTCGGGTAAACACTTGCCACTGATTATCTGAATTAGGAACAACCTTTGGTTTGATAGAATCTAATTCACACTGCGAACAGTTTCCTATAAAATTGTGTTCTTTAAAATAATTCAGTAGAGCTCTACGGCATTTGACCTTCTGGATGATTTCCCGCGATGATGCATCACCAAAAATACTGTTGAGTCGATTGAAATCTGACTTATCTACAATATAGTTTGAAGCTATGAATCCATGCTTACCTGCTGCATCCTTCACATCACTCCAATCTGAATCATGACTGTATGTTATCAATTCGCTACCAAAAGGCAGTGATCCTATCTTATTGTATTCTGCCCCCGACGACTTTGAAGAGCGAAGGTTTGTCATATTTGAAATCGTATAAAAGCGAGGCGCCTCACGGTCTATTTTATCAGGAAGATAAACCTTAAAGTAGTAAAAATACCCGCCTATAACAGCACAAAACAACAATACGAATACAGGGATAAGCCAAATAAGTGGCGAACGATGTCTTTGCTCTTCTTCATATACAGGAGGAGCAAAATTCTGATGAGAAGCTGGCATGGGTTGACTTTGAAAATTTGTGTTAGCAGGCTGTGGTACAGAGCCACCCAGATTTGCCGTACCGAATTGTTGATCAGCCCCAAAATACTGAAATCTAACTTGATTTCCACAAATAGGACATGTATATTCAACCCAGTTGTTTCTTACATATTTCCGTTCATCGAATTGAAGTGTAGTGTTGCAATGTTGACATTTCGTTCTCATAACAAATATATAGGTAATTACAGAATTGCACTTTTACTCTATAGGTCCTAAAGTTCGAAAAGTATAGACAGAAAAATGGCGTGGACCATTTACTTCGTCTACGCCTCCTGAGGTATCGCCAAACACCATTAGCCACATAATACGAGTAAAAGCCCACGCCGTATTGCGCGGCGTGAGCGTCAAACCTTTACTCTTTGTGGCTTCTTTTAAATTTGGCGATTTTCAGGAAGCAAGAACAAAAAGCTAACGCTTCATTTCCCTATATGTCTTTATTTGTTTATGTCATATTTTCAATTTTATTTTAACATACCGCAAAAATATAGAAAAATATCCACACTACCAAACTTTTTTAAAACTATTTTTTATTTTAATTTCATAAGAAGTCCAATAGTTTATACGGCGTGAGCTATATGAGTTTTGTTAATCATCGAGGACAAAGGTACGAAATAAAAATGGAAATGCAAGAAAGGCATTCCTACCATTTCTTCCATTTCCACTTTTTATTATTAGGGTGTAATAGATTTACTAACTATCTTCCCTTCGCTTATTCTCGCCCAGCTCTTTTTCCCTCTCTGTATCCCTTATCGTAATTTTGTTTGTATATATTATACATTTCTTTCTCTTCAGGCGTACTTGGAGCACCAAAATTTGTAGTGAAAGCTATCTTTGCATCTGGTTGCATATCAACATCTGCCAATTGGAAACCAGCTTGATAACCATCTTCGTAGCCTTGTTGAGCAACATCACTACTTATGGAACTTTCAACACTTGTTTCTTCTACCACTTCATCAGAGGCATTTCCTAATTTTACAGCAACAAAAATGAAAAAAAGAACTATAGCTGCACCCCAATTCCATTTACTATGCCACATCTTATACGTACGGCTATGTTCCTCTTGTGGTTGAACCCCATACTGCTGTTGATTAAAATGCTGTTGTGAAGCAGCGTTGTTTGGTTGTCCGCATTTAGGACAGAACTGTGCACCATCATAGATTTGCGCACCACATTTACTACAAAATGCCATAATACAATTATTTTAAGTTGTTAATATAAAAGATTGTTCCCTTAAAAAATGGGTTCAGATAAATAATATTTTTCTTAGAATAAGACAAAATCAACCGGTCATTTCCGACCAAGGCTTTTTCGGTCAAAATCATTTCACACTATATTATATGTATAGCAGCTTAATCTACCCAAAATGAGAAATCCTTTTGTTTTCCATTTGTATAATGAAATTTTCCATTATACCATGCAGAATATTGCTCGTAACCTTCTTCATCTATAGAACTATCTATACCATAATCTCCAATAAATTTTCCTATCGTTTGACCACGTAAATATGCCTCTAAGACACATTTCCTGGAATGTTTATCATAAGAAACAACACGCAATATATACTTGTCATTGTTTTCTGTATTTTTATAGCATCCAATCTGTCCTTTTACATCTATCTCTCCAGGGAACTCGGAATCACACGACCAAAGAGACATTTCTACAGGATTTGGCTTTGGTTGTGGAGCTTCTCCTTCTTTGTGCATCATCACAAGGAGACCTTTTCTACCATCTTGTCCTGGTCCGATAAGATTATCTTTATTTACGTTGAAAGCAAACTTCTGTTTACCATCTTTTCCTGAAAAAGAATAAGTATCGTCAGTGACAACTAAATCCATTTTTATCTTACCGCCCAAGTTCACATTCTTATAAACACAATTGCGAACATTGGTTCCATCAGTTTCATACGTCACCTGCATATTGCAATCATGTCCATCTTCATCATACATCACACCTTCAAAGGTTACTTGCTCCCAGGTTTTCGCACTATCAGCATTAATGCTATCGCTTACCAACTCCGTCTTTTTCTTAAAGAATTTCCCTTTATACAAATATTTCCATCCTAAAAATCCACCTATCAGCAAAAAAACAACAGCACATATAGCAAGCAATATGCGCATATTGTGATTGCCATCATCCTCATCATAATACACAGGAGGTGTATCTTGAGTTACAGTGGGAGTTACGCCTCCAACTGGAATGGATTCATTGAATAAAGGAGTTCCACACTTTCCGCAAAATTTCTCATTTGCGTCACACTTCTGACCACAATGCGGACAGAACACGTCACCTGCTCCTGTTTGGTTTTCACCATTATTATAAAAGTTTTGCCCAGACAATTTATAGCCACAAGAGCCGCAGAAAGCACTTCCTGGTTCGATTTTAGCATGGCAATTTGGACATTCGTCATTTGCAATACCAGGAGATGTCGTTGGCAAAACTTCATACGAAGAAGCTGTATCGGAATACTCTGTACTTACATCATTATCCCCAGTATCAGGTGCATCAAAAACTACAGCTTGATGGCAATGAGGGCATTCGCATTCAACCTGAGTACTTGGGACAGAAGATACTCTGAAAACATTGCCACAATATGGGCACGTCACATCAAATTCTATTTGATCCATATTTCTTATTATTTTTATCCGTTACAAAGACCTGTCATTGATTACCATTCCACATACGCAGGAAAGCAGACAAATTCATCACAAGATATTATTATAATCTGATATCCGACAAGAATGGGGCAAACCATTTATGGGAATAACAACAACTAAAAATTCACTTTATAACCATTATTATTAAACTTCACGAGTTTTCTTTCAAATCTCAGACCATTATGAGTATTTTCCATATAAGTAGAATCTTCATCATCTACCAACTCTTGATTGGCGTCGATTTCCACATAACCCTTTTTATGGCTTTTCCTAACTGGAACATAACCATCTTCTAAAGCCCATTCAGGCAAATATATAGGTTCTATTGGCACAATCCATTTACCATTTTTATAGGACCAGATATAGTACCCATTCCAATTAGATGAATAGCCAGAAGAATAAAATGAAATTTCATCGCCTCCATCCCCATCTAAATCACCAGCATTTTTTGGCTTACTATCAGGGACATAAATTCCATGCGTTTGGATTTTTATGGAAGGAAGAATTTTCTTTGAAAAACACAAATATTCTACAAAAGGACCATCGTCACTTTTCGGGTTAATTGCATACAAAGTTTCCTTGTTCCCATCTCCGTCAAAATCACCAGAAACAGAACACAATAGCTGAAAGCCTGGATGAAGTTTTAAAATATCATCCTCAGACTGTTCTTCAATTTCATCTTGATTGCCCACAGTTGCAAGCGTATCAGAAAGTGAATCCGTCATATTAGAGTTACCAGATATTTTACCATGACCTTTAAAAAAATAAAAGGCTAAAACAGCCAATAAGACAACAACAACTCCAGCTATAATGGAATATTTTACAACCTTATTCTCATCATCTTCCAAATACTCTACATCAGTATTCTTCTGCTGATCTGTTGGTGTTACACTTTTCTGATGGGTTAACGGACAACCGCAACGCACACAATAGTGAGAATCGTCACTTACTATGGTTCCACAATTAGGACATTTTTTCATCTAACAATATACGTTTTAAATTTAACAATACTACGTTAAATTAATATTTTCGAATTACATTTAAATAGGTCCTAAAGTTCGAAAAGCATAGACAGAAAAATGGCGTGGACCATTTACTTCGTCTACGCCTCCTGAGGTATCGCCAAACACCATTAGCCACATAATACGAGTAAAAGCCCACGCCGTATTGCGCGGCGTGAGCGTCAAACCTTTACTCTTTGTGGCTTCTTTTAAATTTGGCGATTTTCAGGAAGCAAGAACAAAAAGCTAACGCTTCATTTTTCCTATATGTCTTTATTGTTTATGTCATATTTCCAATTTAATTGTTTAACATACCACAAAAGTATAGAAAATTATCCACACTACCAAACTTTCCGGAAACTTTTTCATTAAAATTTCAAAATTCGTCTAATAGCTTATACGGCGTGGGCAATGAGAGAGTGCTCTCATCGCTGACAAAGGTACAAAATAAAATCGATAATGGAAGAAAGGCTTTCGACCATTTCTTCCATTTCTTATTTTTTAGTAAAACAGAGTTCTACAAATTATTGTCGATGAAATGTCAGTACTACTCCATCATCCCCTGTCAGTTTCATAACATTATCTCCATCAAATTCAATATCAAGAGAACCATTAAAATCACCGAAATCCATTTCGTTCTTAAACGCTTCCACCATCTGTCTTTTGGCTTCAGGATCATTCAGAACCATTTTAACCAGGGCATTAACTCCCTCGTTACCCGCATCAAAATCATCTACTGTACATTTCACCTTATCAGGATCAAACTCCAAATCCATGAATCCCATAGACACATCCCATGTTCCTCCTATCTTTGCAGTAAGTTCTATCTTCATATCCATACCTTCTTCCTCTACGGCTCCAGTTCCTTTGATTCGTAAATTTGCCGTTCCATTTTCATTCAGGTCAAGATAAAAATTACCTGTGAAACCATCCTCAGTGACGCTTTCACTTACCCATTTACCAACACACTGCTCCTTGTCAACACAAGAGTTCATTGCCAACATACTTATGACAGCAACAAAAACTAATAATACTTTTTTCATCATTTCAGGTTTATATAATTAAATAATACGATTGTTCAAATTACTAAATAAAATCAAATGTGCTTTTACCCTTTTTATCTACGTAGCCATAAGCACCATTCTTTCTAACAACAGCAAGTCCCTCATGAAAATCATGCAACGGTTCCCAATCTTCAGGTTTGTCAAAAATAAAAGGAACTATTTCCTTACCTTTCGTATTTATATATCCACTTTTTCCATTTTTAACGACAGCAACCAGTCCTTCTCTAAAAGAAGCGACTTTATCATATTGGCATGGAATAACGTTTTTGCCCTCTTTATTTATAAAGCCCCATTTTCCTGCTTTTTTGACAGCTGCAAAACCTTCAGAAAAGTCTTTGGCTCTTTCATAAAGAAAAGAAATTGCCACTTTACCCTGTTTATCTAAGAATCCTGCCTTACCATTTTTCATGATCATGACAAGCCCCTCATGGAAATCATTTGCCTCATCAGGAGCCCCATATTCTCCCCAACCATCCATTACGCCATTATCATAAAAAAGTCTCGAATGGTATAAACAAGGTATAATATTATTACCAAAAGAATCAACATATCCCCATCGGTTTCCTTTACACACTGCAGCCATTCCCTCTGAATAGTTCTGTATTATATCGTATTCACCTGGTACAACCACATTACCATCCAGATGTTTTAACCCCATCTTGTCACCTTGCCAGAAAGTAACTATTTCATGATGGCTTTTAAGTTCTTTTGCAGTTAGCACCTTACCTGTTTTATCTATATATACAACAGGTACAACAGGATCATCAAAATCTAAATAGACAGATGCAATACCATTTTTAAAATCTCCAGCGCCTCTAAACTTTGCAGAAATAACCTCGTTGCCCATCTTATCGATATACCCATATATAGGAGAATCATGGTTATTGGTACGCATATCTACTGCAGCCAAACCTTCAGAAAAGCTTATATCACTGTATCCTCCTTCTCCAAGAGCAGCTCTGTATTTGATAGGAACAACTTCTTTTCCATCTAAATCGATATAACCACACCAATACTCATCACCTTCTTCACCACAATTTGCCACCCAAGCTCTTCCTTCTTTAAAATCAGCGACAGAATAATACTTTGCAGGAACAATCACATTTCCCTTTTTATCCACAAAGCCACACTTTTCGTTTTTACGGAACCTAGCACGCCCCTCATGGAAGTCACCTAAATTATTACAACCATTTACAACCTCTGCTATTTTTTTTAAGGAGTAGTCTTCAGACCTTGAAATATGTACGTTTGATAAGACTTTAGAATCTGCTATTTTTTTTAAGGAATGGTCTTTAGACAGATACTTCCATCCTATAAATCCTCCTATTCCTAAAAGAACCACTGCACAAACAGCAGCGACTATATACATCGTTGTTTTTGGCTTCGTGTTTACAAACTGAGAAGTTGCATTGTGAGTTGAAATGTTTTTGCTGTGCAAAGGAGTTCCGCACTTGCTACAAAATTTCTCATTAGCCCCACACTTTTGCCCACAATGTGGACAAAAAAGAGAATGACCAAAAACTTCTGCCCCACATTGAGGGCAAAAGTTAGAACTATCATCAACAAGATGACCATTAATACACTGTTTCATAAGCGGTGCTTTATATTAAACTTCATAGACATGAGAATAAACACGATAACGCTAAATCCATTGAAACTGCTTAATCACACTTTGTTCCACAATTCGTACAGAAAGTATTACCTGGCTTCAATTGCTTACCACAGTTCTTGCAGAAGGTTTGCACTGGGAATCTGTAACCACAGGAACTACAGAAAAGACTTCCTACTTCATTTATTGCATGACAATTTGGACATTCTTTTCTTGCAATATTTGCAGATGGCATTTGCGGAACAGCATATCCTGATTCATATTCATCAGAAGCTTGTTCTTGAGAATGAAGATAAAGTGCTACACCTGCCATTATTGCACAAAACAAAGCCCAAGAAGACCATATTGCCAAATCACTAAAAGTTCCCAAATTAACAAATCCCAAAAGAGCTGTTAGTCCATAAATAACAATAAGGGAAATATCACCACCTTTACTTGCATTTTTCCATAGAATTGTAGCTACTGTACCAGCCACCAGCAAGCCCAAAGCAACAAAAAAGCCAGCTACGTCACTCGTATCATGATTGTTATCTTCAAGAACATTAACTACACCTGTTGCACATGATTGAAATGTGATAATTAAAAAAGAAACCATTGACAAAATGCCAGATATTAATCTCCAGATCTTCATAATTAATAAATTAAATTGTTAAACATTTATTTACAGAATATCTTAAAAGAAACCAATATTATTGATTTCTCTGTCTTTCAGAAACTTTTATGCTTAAAAAACTCCCTTTACTTTATCTAAGAATCCAAACATTTTTATTACATTCATTTATACAGGTAAGAGGGTTATCTTAATTCAGTTATTAGGGTCCAAGCATTCATCATCAGACAGAAAAATGGCGTGGACCGTTACTTCGATTACGCCTCCTGAGGTATCGCCAAACACCATAAGCCACATAATACGAGTAAAGCCCACGCCGTATGCAGACGTGAGCGTCAAACCTTTACTCTTCATGGCTTCTCTTAAATTTGGCGATTTTCAGGAAGCAAGAATAAAAAGCTAACGCTTCATTTTCCTATATGTCTTTATTTGTTTATGTCATATTTTACAATTTAATTGTTTAATATACCGCAAAAATATAGAAAATCATCCACACTACCAAACTTTTTTGAAACTATTTTTCTTTTTAGTCTCGAAATTCATCCAATAGCTTATACGGCGTGGGCAACGAGAGTTGTCTCTCATCACCGACAAAGGTACAAAATAAAAATGAAAGTGGAAGAATAGGACGCCGACCATTTCTTCCATTTTCATTTTTTTTCTCTAAGGAAGGTTCTTCCTGCCATTTTCCTGCATCCTACCAAACACATATCCTACTACACTCTGAAATTTATTCTCTGCATAAGCGAAGATCAATGATTCCTCCACTTCGGGATACTTTGCATGAAAAGCTGATGTTATCTTCATGACCTGATTATGAAATTCTGAACTTTTTGTCTTCCATGCCAAACCAACGGTTGGTGATGGAAAAATGGAATCACAAAAAGAGCTGATACTCTCTTTATAAGCTTTATCCAACATCGCATCCATCTCCTTTTGCCAATTGTGACTCTTCACTTTTTCCTTTTCTTCCGAAACAGAACCCGAAAGTGGAGGATTCTTCACGACTACTGGCTCAGCGGTAACCTGTTCCTTTGAATCCTGTAAACTCGGGGTTGGACGTTTTTCACTATCAACCAACTTTTGGTTTCGGGGCGTTTCCTTTGCTTCATTTAGCAAAGGCTGAAAAGGATTTGCCAAAGCCAACAACAGAACAACAGAAACAGCAACAACGATGGAAACGGCTGCCACTATTTTCTTTTTATTATAGTTTCTTACAGATAATGCTTTCTGTAATTCCGCAATAGTCTGATAACGGTTTTGAGGATTCTTATCCAAGCACCTTTTTATCACCTTATTATATATAGGGTGATGAGGCAACAATTCCAATATTTTGCCTACTGCATAAATATCTGTTCTAACATCCACCTTCCTACCGGCAAGCTGTTCTGGTGCAGCATACTGCATAGTATATCCTGTAGAATCAACAAAAGTATCAGAATAACAGCAGCCCAAATCTACCACCTTTACATCACAACCTATGCGGGTCAACATGATATTCTCTGGTTTCAAATCGAGATGAAGAACCTGATTGTCATGAAGATATTGCAAAGCACTTAATAATTGACCAACCAACTTATCGAAATGTTCTGTATCTTCAAAATATGCAGGATGATTTTTCAAGAAAACCAACAACTCCTCTCCATCTACATACTCCATCAAGATTTCATCATCATGAAAGGAAACATACCTTACTATATTAGGATGTTCCAAGCGAAAGCCAATCTCAAATTCCTTCCGGAGAGCCTCCCGAAAGAGAATATTGTCTTCGTGCTCTGGTTTCAGTTTTTTCAAGAAATGAAGTTTGCCGTATATCTTCACACGGTAAGCCTCACACATGAAACCGGAGACTGGTAAGGATTCTTTCAAACTATCCTGTTGATTGCCTGAAAAACAAGAATAATCCATCATTTCCTGATCAGTTTTAAGGTATCAATTCCTGAAACCATAGCAGCAGAATAAGTGCCAAGACATTCTTCTCCCCGGAATACCAGCCTTGCATAAAAAGGATGATGCAAGATGAAATTCTGGATTTGCAAACGATCACCAAGTTCCAATTTGTTTCCCTCTCGCTCTACCACAACAAAAAAATCATCTCCCACATACTCAAAAACTACATGCCGGTCAGGCGAATAAGTTATATCTACCCGATCACCTACAGTCAGATTAGCCGCACGTATTTCGTCCTCAGGAGTATCAAAATCCGAACTACATTTTTCCTCCTGACTTACAACATCTTCCCAATGAGCATATCCCAGATATTTTGCCAATACCTCCAGGGTACTGGCATGAGGTGTACGTTCATCTTGAGCAAAACCAAGAAGGCGCTTAAGCGTAGTTGCTCCAATATGTACTCCTAATTTACTCTCTATATCGAGTGAAAGGAATTCACAATCAGACGGCAAATACAAATCGTTTCCTGATTTTTGCCGTAACATCTCTATGATATTCTCTGGTAATCTCATCGTTTTATTGCTTTTATTTATAATAGGACAATAGACAAATCAGTCACCTGTTTTTGATAACACGTTTTCTGATATTGCCCAAATTGGCGGTAAAGGTAAGCATTTTTTCGCATCGTTGCAAGAAGATAAACGAAAAATCGACACCTATTTATGGCATAAAGATAATTTTTATGTTAAATTATGCATATTGATAAGCCAGTTTAGCGAAATAATCGTATTTTTGTAGGTATGAACACAGATATACTATCAAAAGACAAAGATCCGATGGGTGCCGCCATCCTTGACTACCAAACTAAAGGAAAGGCCGGAAAATTGAGCATATTATCTTCTATGTTTGAAGAAGACGAAATGCCGGTGAAACATCTCTTCCGTAACTTGGAAGAAATGCCAATGCTGGAACAGAAAGCATTGCGCCTCGCCAAAGGAAAGGTGCTGGATGTTGGAGCTGGAGCAGGATGTCATGCACTCGCCCTGCAAGCCCAATCGATTGCCGTAAAAGCCATTGATATTTCTCCGCTGAGTTGCCAAGCTATGCACCAGAGAGGAGTGAAGGATGTAGAATGCATCAACCTGTTTGACCCACATTTGGGAAGCAAAAGCGGAATGGGAAGCGAAGATAGATTGCAGAATGAAGGCGAATCACAGAGCGAGAGTGGCTTTGATACCATTCTTCTCCTGATGAACGGTACTGGCATTGCCGGAAAAATAGAAAACCTCCCTGCCCTCTTCAACCGTCTCAAGGCTTTGCTCAATAAAGGCGGACAGATTCTTATCGATTCTTCTGACATCAAATACATCTACGAGAACGAGGACGGAAGTTTCGACATCAATCTCAATGCAGCCTACTATGGCGAAGTGGATTATCAGATGGTTTACAAAGACGTAAAGGGAGATTCTTTCGACTGGCTCTATGTTGATTTCCCGCTGCTCAAATCCATCGCAGAGAGTTGTGGATTACATGGCGAACTGATTGCTGAAGGCGAGCACTACGATTATCTGGCAAGATTTTTCTAATAAAACAGAACGCCTAAAACACATAGTCCCACAGATTTCACAGATTTACACAGATCTTTTTGAGACCTCAAGCCAAATCAGTGATATCTGTGGGACCTTTTCGAGCATACAGAGTGGACTTACGGCACACCATCTTCACTTAATCGTAGAAATCGTGACATCCGAAAAATCATTCATATAATCCAGTATCTCCAATGTATGAAAGTCGCGTTTCGCTCTGATTTCTATGCTTGCTTCCAGAAATTCTTCCTTCGACAAGCGACGTTCCTTCAACTCATAAGAATGTACTTCCATCCCGTCCTGCTTGATGCGCGTGATAAATTCCTTCACACTCTCACGGGATGGAGCTGAAAAGGACAACTCAATGGTGGATAATCCCAACTGAGGAATCCAATAGTTCAAGACCTCCAGTCCTAACAACACCATAGCCGTAGTAAGCATCGCTGCCAAATACATGCCCGTACCGCAAGCTAAGCCGATGGCTGCCGTGACCCAAAGACCAGCTGCCGTAGTCAAGCCGCGCACCACATTCTTCTGAAAGATAATCGTACCGGCACCTAAAAAACCGATGCCCGAAACTACCTGCGCTGCCACTCGGGAGGAATCCTTCAGATCTACTCCAAAACCAAACTGGGACACGAGACAGAAAAGAGCACTACCCAAAGCTACAAGGAAATGAGTACGGAAACCAGCTTCCTTGGCACGATATTCACGTTCGATACCTATTGCTCCACCCAACAAGAGCGCCAGCGTAAGACGAATAGTCAATTCCATATAAGTTGCATCCATATTCTATAGTTTTAAGTTTCTAAATCAAAAAAATCTATCATCCAGAAAATCACTCTACAACAATGGTGAGAGCAGTCTCACAAGCGATTCAAACAATCGCTGGAAGAACGGGCGCTTGATGAAATAAGCCACATCATCTACCAGCATGGAGCGTTCCTGATCTGCCAGGAATATCCGCTTGATACGCAAAGCCATTCCCTCACCAAAGAAGAAAGCATTTGCCTCGAAATTATTCTCAAAACTGCGGAAATCGATATTGGTACTGCCGCAAGAACTCAGATTGTCATCGCTTACCAGGAGCTTGCTATGGTTGAATCCATCCTCATAAAGATAGACTTTCACACCTGCCTCTATCACCTCCATCAGATAAGAACGCGAAGCCCATTCCACCAGTTTGGCATCGCCCCGGCGAGGCACCATGAGTCTGACATCTACTCCCGCCAAAGCTGCGGTTCGCATGGCAAAGAGCACGGGCTCCGTAGGCAAGAAATAAGGACTCTCCATATACACATATCTGTGAGCCTGCAGGATGATACGTACATAGCCCTGCATGATATCAGGCCAAGGTGAAACAGGACTGCTCGTCACAATCTGCGTAAGACAGTTATTGGAAATTTTCTTATCTACAGGCGGATAATAGCGGCGGTCGTTGATGAGTTCCCGGCACACGAAATACCAGTCCACAAGGAATGCACGCTGGATGGCATAGACAGCACCGCCACGGATACGAAGATGCGTATCTCTCCAAGCCTGCTTTGCCGTTCCCTTCACATATCTCATGGCAATATTCATGCCCCCGATAAATCCCACCTTTCCATCGATGACACAGAGTTTGCGATGGTTGCGATAGTTCACCTTACCCGTAAAGGCAGGAAATTTAACTGGCATGAAAGCCTGTACACGCACTCCTGCCTTAATCATCCTTTCGAAGAAGCGGTTTTTCACCTTCCAGCACCCCACATCGTCGTATATCAGTCGTACCTCCACGCCCTCACGCACCTTGTCTATCAGCGCATCAGCCACCAGATTTCCGAAAGCATCGTCTTCGATGATATAAGTATCCAGATGAATATGGTCCTTCGCCTGTCCGATGGCATTCAGGAGTGAGAATGCAAACTCATAGCCGTCCATGAGAATATCCACCTCATTATCCTTGAAAGGGAGCGCCCAGTTCTGGTTGGTAAACAGTTTCATCAGCGGTCTGTTGCGGCGAGGGATATGCAGATCTTCCTGCTCGGCAAATTCGAGCATACTGCGCTTGGTGAGCAAGTCCATACTGCGCTTGCTGATTACCTTTTCCTTACGGGTATTCTTGCCGAAGAAAAGATAGAAGATGATGCCGACTACCGGCATGAAACAGAGCACAAGAATCCATGCCATGGCTTTCTCCGGTTGCTTGTTGTCCATGAGAACAGCCACGATTCCACTTATTGTTATCGCCAGATATACTACCAGCAGAAACCAATGGATATACAGCATTTTCTTACCTCCTTATATTATATTTTAGTTGAAGACATTATTCGACTGTGACGCCACGAGCATGTTCATCTTCTTCAGTTTCACGAATTCCTCCAGAAGTTCCCTGTTGCCAGGATTCTGCTTGAACTCCTGCTGCACCTCGATAATACGCTGCGCAATATAGTGGGTACGGAAGGAAAGCATGTCCTTGAATATCTGCTGGCGCAGTTTCTCCTCATTCATCTTCATCTGCAGACTTGCCGTCGTTATCTCCTGCTCACCCGTCGGAATACCGGCTATCCTACTGATTTCCGGATTGGGATGAGCAGCGAAATAGGTTTCACATCTGAATCCGTCCTCCTCAATATGCTCCATAGCCTCAGCCATAATCTGATTGTAGATGGAATGGTGGAACTTGAAGTCATCGCCCTCCATGTCCAGATAGATATACTGGGCGGCTGGCAGTTCCACATCATTGCCGTCAGCATCCTGCACCTTGATGATTTCATCGCCATGATGGATTACCAGTTTGATGAGCAGGTCTTCCACCTCCATCAGTTTGTCGAGCGGTGTGACAGCCGTCTGTCGCAATGCCTGCAGCTTCACCGGATAGCCAGCATCTCTGAGTCCTGCTGCCCGGCGTTCCTCCTTCACCTGCTCGCTCATTCCGTTGCGGATGAAGGAATTGAGGGCATTGATGATAACCGCCTCGTTGACTCCCAGGCGATGAGAACAGTCGGTGATATAAGCCGCTCGGGTAATCTGATTTTTGATCTTCGAGATGCTCTCCACGATGGAATTGATGGCCTCACTTCGCTTCACGGGGTCGGTGACGCCCTTGAGCATTACATCTGTCTTAAACTGGATAAAATCTGTCTGATGGTCTGCGATATATTGTCTGAACTGCTCGGCAGTATGATTGCGTGCAAAACTGTCAGGGTCGTTTCCATCAGGCAGGAAAAGCACCTTAACGTTCATCTCCTCCTCCAGCAGCATGTCGGTTCCTCTCAGGGCAGCATGCACACCCGCCTGATCACCATCATAGAGCAATACGATATTATTGGTAAAGCGATGCAAGAGTCGGATCTGATAGATGCTGAGTGCCGTACCCGAATTGGCCACCACGTTTTCGATGCCACACTGGTGCATGGAAATCACGTCAGTATAGCCCTCCACCATAAACACGCAATCTTCCTTGGCAATCGCCTTCTTCGCCTGGAAAAGTCCGTAGAGTTCTCGTTCCTTGTGATAAATTTCACTGTCGGGCGAGTTGACATATTTCTGGCTCACACCCTTGGTACGGCTATCGAGCACACGTCCGCCGAAAGCCACCACCTTGCCACTCACACTAAACCATGGGAAGATGGCACGGCCTGAGAATCGGTCGAAATACTTTCCCGGTTCATTATCAGAGGCGATGAGCACACCCGTCTTGACCAGATACTTCGGATTATAACCCTGTTTCACAGCCGCATCGCCGAGAGCAGTACGACTGTTGAGCGAAAAGCCGAGCTGGAATTTTCGAATGATGTCATCTCTGAAACCACGGCTTCTGAAATACTGCATACCGATGGCACGACCGTCCACATCATTCTGAAGGATATCCTGGAAATACTTGGCAGCCCACTCGTTGACGATGAACATAGATTCCCTTTCGCTCTCCCGCTGCTTTTCCTCGTTGGTCAGTTCGCGTTCCTTGATTTCGATATGATATTTCTTGGCAAGCCAGCGCAAGGCATCGGGATAGGTCATCTGTTCCAGTTCCATGAGGAAGTTGATGGCATTACCACCCTTGCCACAAGTGAAACAATGACAGATGCCACGGGTCGGTGATACGGAGAAAGACGGATGGGAGTCGTTGTGGAAAGGGCACAAGCCGATGTAGTTGACCCCTCGTTTCTTAAGGGTCACGAACTCTCCTACCACCTCTTCGATCTTGGTGGAATCCATAATTCTTTCTATCGTCGGTCTATCTATCATATCTGGTAAAATATCAAATCATATTTGAAAAATATCAAAATCAGAAACTATTTAAATGCAAAGTTACTACTTTTATTCGAAATGAGCACATTTTCCGCACTAAATAATGTAAACATTTCTCCCGAAACCCTACATTCCAAACATTTTTAAGAAAAACTTAGTTATTTTGTCTTCAACTATTAGGCATTTCCAATTATTTTGCTTAACTTTGCCTACTGATACAAACGAAAAGAAAAAGAAAAATGATAGATATCAAAGGCATAACCAAAAGCTTCGGCTCGCTGCAGGTACTTAAGGGCATCGACCTGCACATCGACAAGGGCGAGGTGGTAAGCATTGTCGGTCCCAGCGGAGCCGGCAAAACCACGCTGCTCCAGATCATCGGAACCCTCGATAAGCCTGACGCAGGAAATATCATCATCGACGGCATCGACGTGAGCAGGCTTTCCACCAAGAAACTGAGCGATTTCCGCAACCAGCATCTGGGCTTCGTGTTCCAGTTTCACCAGCTCCTGCCTGAGTTCACCGCACTGGAGAACATCATGATTCCTGCCTTCATTGCCGGCAAGAGTCGCAAACAGGCGAAGGAACGTGCTGAGGAACTGCTGGCGTTCATGGGACTGAGCGATAGAGCCAACCACAAGCCTGCCGAACTCTCCGGTGGCGAGAAACAGCGCGTAGCTGTGGCCAGGGCATTGGTCAACAATCCTGCCGTCATCCTGGCCGATGAACCATCAGGAAGCCTCGATACAAAAAACAAGGCAGAACTGCACCAACTGTTCTTCGATCTGCGTGATAAGTTCGGACAGACCTTCGTTATCGTAACCCACGATGAGGGGCTTGCTGCCATCACCGACCGCACTATTCATCTGAAAGACGGAATGATTGAGAAAACCGTAGAGGCTAATTCTGTTGACGACGAGACTCCTGCAAAGGATATTCAGGAAGAAAAAGTCCAGGAAGATATTGTTCAGAAAAAGAGTGAACAGGAGGAAGTAATCTAAGATCAGAGAATTCGCATTCGTAGAAAGAAGATCAGAATTTACAAAAAGGAATAAGAATCCAAGAAAAGAAGTAAATAAGAAAACATGGCAAACAAGATAAAGCTCGGCGATTACAACCGCCTCAGAGTTGTAAAGAAAGTAGATTTCGGCATGTACCTCGACGGAGGCGATGAGGGAGAAATCCTCCTTCCTACCCGCTACGTACCAGAGGGACTTTCCATTGGCGACGAGATTGACGTTTTCATCTATCTCGACCAGGAAGAGCGTATCATCGCCACCACCGAAACCCCTCTTGCCAAAGTGGGCGACTTCGCCTATCTCGAAGTGAAATGGGTCAACGAATATGGTGCTTTCCTCGGTTGGGGACTGATGAAGGACATTTTCTGCCCATTCCGCGAACAGAAGAAGCACATGGTATTGGGCAATTCCTACATCGTTCATATCCATATCGATGAGGAGAGTTACCGCATCGTAGCCTCAGCCAAGGTGGAAAGATACCTGAAGGAAGACCATCCTCACTACAAGCATGGAGAGGAAGTGGATCTGCTCATCTGGCAGAAAACCGACCTCGGATTCAAGGTCATCATCGATAACCAGTACTCCGGTCTGCTCTACAAGAGCCAGATATTCCAGTATATCCATACAGGCGACAAACTAAAGGGCTACATCGGACGAGTACGCCCAGACGGAAAGATAGACGTCACCCTGCAGAAAACCGGCATGGAACAGACTGCCGATTTCGCTGAAACCCTCTACCAATACCTGCTCGACAATGACGGGGAATGCAATCTAGGCGACAAGAGCGAGGCAGACGATATTTACGAGCGATTCCACGTAAGCAAGAAAGTATTTAAGCGTGCCATCGGCGATCTCTACAAGAAGCGACTCATCACCGTGAGCCCGATGAGCATCCGATTGGCATAACACATTTTTTAAATTATTATATGGCAACAGTTGACGACAAGAAGATCATCTTCTCAATGGTGGGTGTATCCAAGATTATCCCACAAAACCAGAAACAGATTCTGAAGAACATCTACCTATCGTTCTTCTACGGAGCAAAAATCGGCATCATCGGTCTGAACGGTGCAGGTAAATCTACCTTGATGAAAATCATCGCTGGATTGGAACAGCCTACACAAGGCGAGGTGGTATGGAGCCCAGGTTACTCTGTGGGCTACTTGCCACAGGACCCTCCGCTCGACGAAAACAAGACCGTGAAGGAGAACGTGATGGAGGGTGTACAGAAGATTTATGATGCACTCGCTGAGTACGAGGACATCAACAATAAGTTCGGTCTCGAAGAATACTATGGAGACCCTGATAAAATGGACAAGCTGATGCAGCGACAGGCTGAAGTGCAGGACATCATCGATGCTACTGATGCCTGGAACATCGACTCCAAACTGGAGCGTGCAATGGATGCTCTCCACTGTCCTCCTGGCGATTGGCCGGTAACCAACCTCTCTGGTGGTGAGCGCCGCCGTGTGGCTCTCTGCCGCCTGCTCTTGCAGAAACCGGATGTGCTCCTGCTCGATGAGCCTACCAACCACTTGGATGCTGAGAGCATCGACTGGCTGGAGCAGCACCTGCAGCAGTATGAGGGAAC